>Ga0123334_1000581_pt1 | contig 49835 bp, 39 predicted proteins | sample BiotimSIPDNA_FD_89706 | JGI IMG/M metagenome (GOLD analysis project Ga0123334, IMG submission 89706) | Anaerobic biogas reactor microbial communites from Washington, USA - Biogas_R1 time_0 SIP DNA | ecosystem: Engineered > Bioreactor > Anaerobic > Unclassified | place: Washington, USA...
AACACTGTTTTCCTGCATTAAATTTCCTCGATTTAGCCCGCTAATACTCAAAAATTTGCTTTGTAAAACAGCGTTTTATGCCAATCTGAACTTTAAAAATAAAATCGAACTCAGGTTAATAAATAAAAAGATGGCAACGATTTTAAAAAGGTTGCCATCTAATAGCGAAATCAGTTTACATTATAGATAGAAAGGTAATTTTAAAAATTATTCTTTATTAGCCGGATTGCCAACTTTGCCAATAAAAAGAATTGCTCCGGTATCTTTTTCTGTAATGGCAAAAAGGAATGGGTGGTCGCAGTGGAACGGAATCCATTGCGGTCCCGATGGGTGTTCAGAGGTGGTTTCGAACCCGATAATGGTTACCGCTGCAGCCTCGGTGCCTTCTTCATCAACTTCAACAAATGTTTTGTGTTTCACGAAACTAATATATAGGTCGCGAGCTGGGTTTATTCCACTGAAATCTGCCATTTGGGTGAAGGCAAGTTGCATGCCCATGTCGTAGAGGTAGTCATTTAATACTTCTTCATATTCAATTTTGAATTTTGGAAGTAGAATTTCAATGCTGTTGGTGAAAGAAAAAGCTTTCTGCCATTTTCCCCAGTTGGCAGGAGTGAGTTGTACAAGAATATCGTCGACTGATTTGCCGGGTTGTGGGAGCAAAACCATCATGTTGAAATTTTCTTTTCCATAGGGCAGTCTTACCGACGAGAATGTTTCGTTCGAAAAGTAATCGACGCTGTCGCGGCGCATCATCATATCTACTATACTGCTCCCTTCCTTGGTGTAGAAATTCCACTGATGAGTATTTTCCTTGTTGAATTCCTTTGTCCAAGTGCCATTGAAATATATGGCATTTATAAGGTAAAGCACGGCTTCGGCAGGGATCTCTTCAATTATTTTGGTTATTTTTTCATGGGTTTTGTCCGAAACCCAGTCATTTATCAAAGAAACTGTTTCGGAATCAAAGTTAGCAGGGTGTACTTCGGCGTTGTAATAATCTTTGTTGATATTCAGGAAATTGTCTTCAACATTGTAGGCGTTGCGGTACCAAATAGAGTTGGCAACTTCCATTATCACTTTTTCGTCGGTATTGATAAGGGCTTCAACTAGTGCTTTGTGTGCAGGGTTTATCTCATCGGTTTTGAGCCCTCCAAGTCGCATGGCTTTCTGCATTTCCTCTTTGGTTTGGGTGTTGGCGCCATTATAAGCCATCGATAGCGCCAGAGAAATACTTAGTGGTGAAATCATATAGTTTTCTGGACATTCTGGTGAGTTGTAAATTCGCGAGAACATTTCGAGACCAAATTCATTATCGGCTTTGATCAGTTGTTCCGATTTTTCGCTTAAATCGGTGTTGCCCGGTTTATCGTCTGCTTTTTCGCAGGCAAAGAGTATGAATAGGGCAATTACTGCTGTGAATAGTTTAGTTTTCATTGTTTTACGTATTTGAATTGTTTGCTGTTTTTAATTTCATTCGGATATGTTTCAACTTGTGTTAAAGGGTATCCATAGTCGTTGTATGTGTATTCATATTGAAAAACTGAAGTGTAGGCTACACTCATTATTTCTGCTTCGTTGTAGTTATAGGAGGTTTCAGTTCGCGTGAGAACATTGTTTTTCGAAACTGGGCCAGGGTCGGGGTAGTGAGGAGCATTCATCGTGTCGTAGGTGAAAACGGCTTGTGAAATAATTCGTTCCTTATCGTCTATTATTACATTATCAGTGGTTTTCTCTATGTTCCCCTTGTCATTGTAATAATATTTGCTGTATCCTGGAATTGAGTTCCCAGCAGGATCAATGGTGCTGACTGTCATGGTTACAAGCTTATCATCGGAATATTCAAATGTGCTTAGCCGGCTATAATCGGCATTTACCCATCCTTCGATGTTGTAGTCGTAATCTGTTTTTATTGATTTTATTCTGCCTTTATCGTCGTAAGAATACTGGTAATCAACATCTTTTCCACTTGCCCCAGTCATGCTCGACATATAAATTATGCCAGGCTCGTACCCTTTTTTCCCGGTTAATTTGTTGGAATTGTCGTAGATATACGTGTAGTGTTGTTTCTCATTATGGGGAAACGCGATATCGGTGTGCCAGCTTTCGGTCACTTGTTGTTTTTTATTGTATGAGTAGCGGGAAATGGTTTCTCCTTCTCCGTTGGTAATTTCAGCAACCAATCCGCTCGGGCTGTTAGCATCGAAATCATCTTTGCTGCATCCGGCAAAAATCAGCGCAAAAACGAGCCAGATTATTTTACTAAACAGGTTCATGATAGGTGTCTTTTAATGTATTTTTTTTCGATGTAAGAAAAACAATCGGGTCGACTTCGCAGAAGGTATTTCCCGACTGTTCAGCAGCAGCACGGCATCCGCCAAGGCATTTTTCGTATAGATTGCAAGCAGAGCAGTAGTCCGGTCGTTGGTCCACGCAAGCATTTTTTTGACCGTTTGCAATTATGTCATCAACCTTATTTGTAAAAATGTTACCCAACACAGAGGGAGAGTGGTTGCAAAAACGAAGATCACCTAATGTGTTTAATGTCAACGGTCTGTGTGTGATGTCGGGCGAGCAGTTGGTGAACTGGATCGCTGGATAATGTCTGGGATTAACCACGCAGTGTGGGGTGCAAACATTCGATGATACTGTCATTTTTAGCGTACGGGATTTTTCGTTTGCCTGTGCAAAAGCTTCATTCAGTTGATCTTGTGTAGCTGATATTTCTTCAGGTGTTTTAACTCCTTTGCCTCCAATGTTGTAGCGATTGAGCATAACTCTGTTTAAGCCCATCGAATGAATCATTTCGAGGGTTTCAGCCACTTGGTTATAGTTGAATTTTGTTATTACCATAACCGGCACTATGTAGGCTCCCATACGGGAAAGATGCTTAATTGTCGCTAGCGATTTTTCCCAAGAACCCTGAACCTTGGTCATGTGGTCGTGAGTTTTGGCATCGGCAGCATGAACAGGAAGTTCAAACAGCTGTACCCCAAGGTTTATGAGTTGGGAAAGTTCTTCGAAAGAGGCATGGTTGCCATTGGTGATAAGTGAAACCGAAGCGCCTTTCATGCGGCAAAACAGGATAAGTTCACCAATCCTTTCGGCTAGCATAGGTTCACCTCCCGTGAAAGTAATATGTTTTATGTTGGCTATCGAAAATAGTTTCTTCAATGTTTTAAGTGAATTTGTGTAATCTCCAGCAGGCGGATTGTGTATGTATCCATCTCTTTTCCAGTGATTATAGCAGAATATGCAGTCAAGGTTACAGCACTCGGTTGCTTCGTACAATATGTAGCTTAATTCTGCTTTTTTTCGTCGTCTCAAAATCATGCTGCGTATTATTTAATTTTCAACCTGATGTTCTGCACTTCATATTCGGGTATGTCAGCAGTTCGTTGATACGGCAGAATTGACAGCAGGTAACAGCCTGTATCAATCTGAGAATTAAGGGTAATTTTGAAGGCTTCGGTGCTTTTGTCGAATGAGCCGTCAACGGCCTCAACCATTCCATGATCAACCAATTGACTGTCGGTTGTGCTTACTTTAAACTGATATTGATTGTATGTTGGTTCCATTACCGTGCCGGTGAGTACCGAGTCATTGGGCAGGTCGGCAAACACCGAATAGTCGTTGTAATCAATGCTGTCGAACTGGAACGAGTTTTGGGGCATCGGGTCGTAACAGGTAACAACAGGCGGGCATCCGGTAGAAACTCCCGTAATGGCAATTATTGCTGCTCCAAGTTTCATTTTCCGTGTAATGAACTTACCAGATCGCCCTTTTAGTAGCCAAACCATGAGGCACACAAAGGCAAAAGCGGCAAAAAGACCAACAAGCAAGATTGGTGTTATGAATCTTTTGTATTCCATTTTTCCATTTTACTGTTATAACGACAAGTTACAGCTTTGTTCAGTTTAAACGCAAATTAAAATACTGCTCGCTCCATTCGGGTTGATTTTCTTTAGCACTTTCGAAAAAGCGGATGATGTAGAGCCCATTCGGTAGCTTTTGGTCAACATCTATGCTGAAAGATTCAATGCGTTCATCAAAAACCCCGTCGGATGCCAGAATGTTGTCGCATTGCAACTTGTTGCCCTGCTGGTCGATTACGGCAAACGAAAATGTTTCGTAGGTGCGGTTCCGTATTTCGCCCTTTATCTGGTTTTCCCGACGGAGGTTTAACGTGATCAGGCTATCGTTATTGGTCTCAACATAGAATATATTCTGCTTTTTTTGTTCGGTTGAATCAGGCATGGCTATTATGTAACATGTCCATGGTGGGTTGCCATCGGTCAATGCCGCTGTTTGCGCGGGGTCACAAGCATTGATTAACGCAGTAAGCGATAAAATTAGGCCTCCAAGCTTCATTTTCCGGCTGATCCATTTCCCCGATTTATTGCCACGCAGCAGCACTATTAGGCTTACCGCTAGAAACGCCCCGGATATCACGATCAGTACAAGCGGCAGGAGTCCTTTTTTTAGCTCGTTCATTATCTGTTGTTTTTAATTGTTTAATGTTGGGTCAACCATTTTCCCAACAAAAAGGATCGCGCCCGTATCTTCTTCGACAATGGCAAACAAGAACGAACGGTTTATTTTTATTGGTTCAGTAGGGCCGGCCGAGGTAAACCTGAATTCCACCGAGGTTGCAGCTGCAGCTTCACTTCCTTCCTCGTCGATTTTTATGTAGGCTTTGTGCATCACTTTTGAAATGTACAACGACATTTCCGAAAGATTCGAAAAATCTGCGCTGAACCTGTCAAAAGCATCATGCATTCCCATGGAAACCAGTTCGTCGTTTAGTTCATTTTTGTATGCGAATTCAAATTTTGGAAGCCAAATTTCACGTTTTGACAAGGTGTTTTTTTTGAGGATTTCAAAATCGAAATTGCTTATCTCACCTGAAATATCCGCAGTGGTGTATCCTTCTTCGGGAAGAAACACTACCATGTTGAATTTGCCCGATCCATAAGGAAGTTCAATTGCTGTGTATTTATTATCAGTGTAATAGCTTAGATCAACTTCGCCCTTCATGGTTTCAACTTCTTTTGAAGTGCCGTTTTCGAGGGTAAATGGCGCTTTCTCGGTGTTGCTTTTTTTGAACTTGCTTTTCCATTCGGCTTTGAAATAGATCGCATTGATTAGGAAAAGCACGCTTTCGGACGAAACTTCTTCGATGATTTCTTTAATTTTCCCGTTGGTGTTATCTTCAACCCAATTGTTCATGGCTTTCTTTGCCTCGTCGGGTTTTGATGGATCGTAGCTGTTTACTTCGGCTCCGTAGTATTTTTTGTTGTCGGTAATGAATTGTTTTTTTGGGCTAAAATCCTTGCGGTACCATACCGAGTTGGCTATCGACATATTAACTTTGGGGTCGTGCCCAATGAGCGAGCTGGCAATTTCTTGATTGCTTTGGTTTAATTCATCTGTGCTATAATCATCGAAACCAAGTACTTCTTTCATTTGTGTAAGAGTGTTGCCATTTGCCCCGTTTAGTGCCATTGATAAGGCCTGGCTAACACTCAATGGAGAAACCATTATGTTTATATTGGGGTCTTCGGATGATAGCACTTTTTCGAAAAATGAAAAGCCGAAAAGGTTGTTCTCTTCGACAAGTGTCGCCGATTTCTCGTCGAGTGTTATTTCAGTTGCTTTTTTCTCCTGATCGAGGAGGTCACATGCTGGTAAAACTGTTGCCAATAAGAAACTTAAAACAATAATTGGTGATTTCATACTATCTTACATTTAAATTGATTACGATCTTTTCATACAATAAGACAAGCCATTTTTATGCTTGGTTACTCTTTTATTTAACCTCATGAAAGATGGTTTCTTATCCCATTATTTTTGCGATATAACATGAGATGTTTATGCGTTACGATTGGTTGCGTGAAATTTTATTTTTTTTCGCGCAACCTTTACTTGCCTTTTGTCATCTGAGATTTAGAACAAAATATTTAAGGATGAAACGAGCATGGTTGTCTATCACAAAAGAATATGTATATGCCCTGCGAGTTCCATGCGGGCATTCATCGAAGTCCATTGTTACATGCTTCGATCCAATAGGTAGTCAGCAACTTAATAGAATTATATACGCATGAAAACACCACTATTTGCAATTCTTATAGCCATGCTTTTTGCGGGATGTTCGCAGCCAGAGGAAACTCAACCAAAAGTAACGCTTGGCAATTTTTCTCATTCAGAATGCGGCGGTTTTAAAAGTGAATCGCTCTTTGCCAATGACTCTCAGGAGCTACTTGTAGTTGTTCATGAGCAACAGCAGGTATATAGCATCAGTCACTCTAACGTGAAATTCAATTGTTGCTTACCAAAAGGGTTGGGTGTAGAGCTTACCTTGCAGAACGATACTATTTATATTAATGAAAAAGAAATTGAAATGGGACTTTGTGATTGCCTGTGTCCTTATGATTTATATTTTGAACTTGCTGACCTAAAAGAAGGTACGTATGTTCTTTGTTTGATGCGTGGTTCGGTTGTCAGGGGGAAAGTCCGGCTTGGTTTTGCCAAAGGAATGATGGAAAAAATTGATGTTTCAGCCATGAATTAAGATAACTTTGTTGAAACATTTGTATTGAAAACCCATAAACGTTCAATTGTTGGAAGACCTCGGGCAGCTGATAGAAGACTGTAAAGCAGGGAAGCGTGAAGCACAATCAGCGCTTTACCAGCTTTTTGCCCCAAAATTATTTGGGGTGTGCCTTCGCTATTGTCGCGACGAAACCGAGGCTGAAGATACCTTGCATGAGGGGTTTATGGTCATCTTCGAAAAGATTGGGCAATTTTCATTCAAAGGATCGTTTGAAGGATGGATGCGGAAAATTATGCTCAACATTTCGCTTACAAAATTCAGAAAACGATATGTTGTGAACACCGTTGAGGACATGAGTGTATACGCATATAAATCTGTTGATTACGATGCGTATGCCAATCTCGATGCCGAGCAGTTGCTCGAACTGATAAAAGATTTGCCACCTCGTTATCGCATGGTGTTCAACCTTTTTGCTATCGATGGGTACTCGCACAAAGAAATTGCTCAGATGCTTGACATTGATGAAGGTACATCAAAATCAAATCTTTCGAGGGCGAGAAAAATATTGCAAGAAAAGATTACAGAGTTCGGATATATAAGAAAAGAATATGCAGAGTGAAGATAAAAATATGGATCAGTACTTCAGGCATCGCTTGAAAGATATTGAAGTCGTTCCGCCTCAGGGAGTATGGGATTCCATTTCCTCATCGCTCGATGCAAAAAAGAAGCGAAGAAGGCTTGGACTTATCATTGGACTGTCGGCTGCTGCATCGTTACTTTTTGCATTCGTTGGCGGGTGGTATTTTTCTCAATCGGAATATCCCGATCAAGAAACATTGGTGCACAACCAACCACAAACTGTTACTCATGAGAAGTTTGCACAAACACTTCCTGCATCACAATCTTCCATTGAGAATGCGGATGCAAAGAAGATTGAACGCGACGAGTTTTCTTTTTCTTCATCGAAAGAAAGAGTTCATAATAAGCCCGTTGAGTCAATTGCTTCAAATGGGCGCGAAAACAATTATCCGGTCAGGGAATTTCTCTCACAGATGATGGCCAAGATTTTTCTTGTTGAAAGTGCTTCGTCTCAAGGACAACCCACTATACTTTTAGCGATGAACGAAGGTTTTTCTGCTGCCGACAGGGCGCTGATTGAGCAGAATATGCAAGCGTATAAACAACAGCAAATTACAGATAGTAAACAAGATGCCTCAGGATTTTCATTAGGGGTAAAGGGCTCTCCTTCTTTTCGTTTCGATAGTGAGGCAAAAAGTGATGATTATTATTACGATGCTTCAGCTTCTTCAGCCGGAGCGCAGGAATATGTGCCGAATATTACCGCCGGTATTACAGTAGCATACAAAAAAAATAGCCGGCTTTCGGTGCAGAGCGGAATAAGTTACGATCAGGTTGAACAAAAAGGTGGTGCGGTTGGAGTATCTTTTTCTGGTCATAATTGGATTGGTAATGATTTCTTAGGTGATGGGTATTCCAGTCCTTCGCCAGAAAGCGAAAACACAGTAGCCTTAGTGACAAAAATGGGGGTTGCCAACCTGGATATGCCTAGCGGAACCGAGTTGGCAACGGCAAACCCGTCGGCAAGCTTTTTGAATTCTGTGGCCAAGAACTATGAACTTAAACAACAGGCAGGGTATATTGAAATTCCGGTAATTGTTCGTTATCGTGTGGTTGACCAACGCCTTGGTTTTGCCGTGCTGGGAGGCATCAATACCAATTTTCTGGTTGCGAACCGCGCTTTACTTTACGATAAGAGCGAAACAATTGCCAACGGAACAATAGAAGGACTAAACCCTGTTGTTCTCAGCAGCAGCTTGGGGGTTGGAATGGATTATGCCATCAGTTCGCGCTTTAATATTACGTTGGAGCCAACCATGAAGTTTCAGTTTAATTCGCTGAATAGCAATGAAAACACAAACTCGAGACCTTATGCCGTTGGCGTTTATACCGGGTTGACGTATAATTTCTGATGTTGCAGGTTGTTAGGGGAGTGTGAAGGGCTTACTTTCTGGCGGCCAACACAAAGATTCTGAAATCTTTATAGCCGATAGCCACTTCTTTTCTTGTCGTAATTTCTGATGAATAGAATATAGGTTCTAATCCGGCTTCAAGTAAAACAGTTTCCGAATTTTTTTTCGAAAAACCGAGGTGTGGCATTGGTTCGCCTGAATGAAAAGAACCATCTTCTTCGTCAAGATCTATCCAGCAAAAAATTCCTTCAGGGTTTAATTTTGAATGAAAACGCTTCAGCAAGGCTTCAATATTTTCTACGTGGTGAAGCACTAGCATAGAAAAAATAAAATCGAACGAACCAGGAATATCATCGGTTGTCAAATCGGCCTGACAAATGGTAACATTCTGGTAACCTAACGTTTCTTGCTTTTTCTTCACTTGTTCGAGCATGCCAGCTGAAGTATCGCAGAAGGTAATTTCACCAATGTGGTCAATCATCCGGAAACCCAACAGCCCCGTACCGCAGCCATAATCAAGAATCCGGTGGCTTTTTTGCAAAGGCATTTCTCGTATGATTACATCTGTAACATCGTCGATGAGTTTTAGCCTGCGCGTATTGTCATCCCACGATGAAGCCTTTTTATCGAATGAATTTTCCATTGGTTCACAATTTATTTTGGTTTAAAGCGATTATTTTTGTCGATTGCAAAATAACAAACAAAGAAATGATAATACTATGATAAACAAAAAAATATTGCTTTGGCCATCATTTGTCATCGGGAGCATTTTAATTCCTGCTGCACTTACAGGTTCTTCGGGTTGTATCGATGGTCATAAGGTGCAAACCGATACACTTCAGGTAGTTACTTCTCCTCCTATTCCTGAGAAACTGGCTTTTGCCGGGGAAGAAGTGCCGCTTCATAATTTCGATGTGCGCGAAAACCTCGACCGGGAGTTAATGGTGAATGCTTATTTTCATTCGCAAACTTTACGTTTCTTGAAATTGGCGCCGCGATATTTCTCTATTATCGAACCAATTTTGAAAAAAGAATCTATCCCCGATGATTTCAAATACCTTGCCCTTGCCGAAAGCGGTTTCGATCCGCGCATTGTTTCGCCCTCGGGTGCCGCTGGTATATGGCAGTTTATGAAAACTACCGGAAAGCAATATGGCCTCGAAGTGAATGAGGAAGTTGATGAACGGTTCAACATCGAAAAGGCTACGTATGCAGCGTGCAAATATCTTAACGAATCGTATGCAAAATACGGGAATTGGACTCTCGTGGCAGCCTCGTACAACACCGGGCGTGGAAATGTTGACCGCTTTACCCGCATGCAGAAAGAAGACAGTTACTACGATTTGTTCCTTGTTGAAGAGACCAACCGGTATGTTTATCGCATACTTGCTTTAAAACTAATCCTCGAATCGCCTGAAGAATATGGCTTTTTCATTGCTGACAAAGAAAAGTACCCGGTAGTGCCTTATGACCTTGTTGAGGTGAAAAGTGCAGTTCCCAGTCTCGCCGATTTTGCCAAGCAGCAGGGAATCAATTATAAGTTGCTGAAGATGTATAACCCTTGGTTGCGCGACACCTCGCTAAAAAATGTTTCGGGGAAAACCTATCAGGTGAAAATTCCAACAGGAAAATACCGCGAATTTTAATCACGGTTAGATTTGCTGCTTGAAGCATATCCTCTTACAATCACCGGGCAAAACAATTTTTATTTTTAAAGAATGGCTGAAAAACAAATAGATAGTAAGATATCCGATGAAATCATCAAGGTGCGTGGGGCCAGGGTTCACAATCTTCGGAACATCAATGTTGATATACCACGAAACCAACTAACGGTTATTACCGGGCTTAGTGGCAGCGGAAAATCGTCGTTGGCTTTCGATACCATTTACGCCGAGGGCCAGCGTCGTTATATCGAGACATTTTCGGCCTATGCACGCTCATTTATCGGCAACATGGAACGCCCCGATGTGGATGAAATTTCCGGTCTCAGTCCGGTGATCTCAATCGAGCAGAAAACAACCAATAAGAACCCGCGCTCAACAGTGGGTACCGTCACCGAGGTGTACGATTTCCTGCGCCTGTTGTATGCCCGTGCAGCCGAGGCATTCTCGTACAACACAGGAGAGAAGATGGTTAAATACTCCGAACAGAAGATTCTCGACCTAATCCGAGAAAAATTTGCATCGAAAAAAGTTGTGGTACTGGCACCGCTGGTTAAAGGCCGCAAAGGCCACTATCGAGAACTTTTCGAGCAAATCAGGAAGAAGGGTTTTATTCAGGTCAGAATTGACGGGCAAATTAAGGAAATAACCCATGGACTTAAACTCGACCGGTATAAGAACCACTTTATCGAAATAGTAGTCGATAAGCTGGTTGTCGACGATGCTTCCGACAAGCGCCTGCGCGATTCAGTAGCCGTGGCCATGAAACATGGGCAGGGGATCCTTATGGTCCTCGACCATGAAACCGGCGGAGTAAAATACTATAGCCGTCATTTAATGTGCCCAACTACAGGCATATCATATAACGAACCGGCACCTCACAATTTTTCTTTTAACTCACCACAAGGTGCTTGTCCTAAGTGTAACGGGCTTGGGGTGATTCCTCAACTCGATATGGATAAAATAATCCCCGACCGGAAAGCATCCATCTACAAAGGAGGCATTGCACCGCTTGGAGCATATCGGAATTCGGTTATATTTTGGCAGATAGAATCTATTTGTGATTCTTACGATGTCAACCTGAAAACTCCCATAGACGAAATTCCAGAGGAAGCACTCGATAAAATTCTGTATGGTACCAGCGATCGCATTCAATTGAAAAATTCCCCGCTGGGCGAGAATATTAACTATTTTATGACCTATGAAGGCATTGTAAAATATGTTGAAAACCAGCATGATGATACGTCGCAGAAAGCCCAGAGTTGGGCTAATCAATATGTGAAGGAAACAACTTGCCCGCTATGCGAAGGCATGCGGCTCAAGAAGGAATCGTTGTGGTTTAAGATCGACGATAAGAATATTTCGGAAGTGGCACGCATGGATTTGCGCGACTTGGCGCAATGGCTATCTGCTCTTCACGAAAAAATGTCAGAACGACAGTTGGCTATTGGTGCCGAAGTTATAAAGGAAATACGCGAACGGCTCGGTTTTATGCTCGATGTGGGGCTTGAATATCTGGCGCTCGACAGACCTTCAGCAACCTTGTCGGGGGGGGAGTCTCAGCGTATCCGCCTGGCCACGCAAATTGGTTCCCAGCTGGTTAACGTGCTTTACATTCTCGACGAGCCCAGCATAGGCTTGCACCACCGTGATAACCTCCGGCTTATCAATTCTCTCGAGCAACTTCGCGATACCGGAAATTCGGTTGTGGTGGTTGAGCACGACAAAGAAATGATGCTTAAGGCCGATTATGTGGTAGATTTAGGCCCTTTTGCCGGTCGTCATGGAGGAAAAATTGTTGGGGCCGGTACTCCTGAGCAAATACTCAAGGCAGATTCCCTCACGGCTCAGTACCTGCGCGGAGAAAAGAAGATCGATATTCCAGTTTTGCGCCGAAAGGGAAACGGGTTGTTTTTTGAATTATCGGGTTGCTCTGGTAACAACCTAAAAAACATCGATGTGGCTTTCCCTCTCGGAACATTCATTTGTGTTACAGGGGTTTCGGGTAGCGGGAAATCTACATTGGTAAACGAGACACTGCAGCCAATATTGAGCAAGCACTTTTATCGCTCTATTAAAGATCCAATGCCGTATCAATCGGTTTTCGGGTTGGAATACCTCGACAAGGTTGTTCAGGTTGACCAATCGCCCATAGGACGCACGCCTCGCTCGAACCCTGTTACGTATTCAGGCGTATTTTCCGACATTCGCGACTTGTTTACCCTATTGCCCGAGTCGAAAATCAGGGGCTACAAACCCGGCAGGTTTTCATTCAATGTAAAAGGCGGGCGTTGCGAAGAGTGCCAAGGTGGGGGGATGAAGCTGATAGAAATGAACTTCTTACCCGACGTGTATGTGCATTGTGACAAGTGTAACGGAAAACGCTATAACCGGGAAACCCTTGAGGTACGCTACCGCGGAAAATCGATCAGTGATGTGCTCGACATGACAATCAATCAGGCAGTTGATTTTTTCGAGAGCTACCCGAAAATTCTCCATAAACTGAAAACACTTCAAGAGGTTGGATTGGGGTACCTTACCCTGGGGCAGTCGTCGACCACGATCTCGGGCGGCGAGGCACAACGTGTGAAGCTGGCTTCTGAGTTAGCCAAACGCGACACTGGGAAGACCATGTACATATTGGATGAACCTACCACTGGTCTTCATTTTGAAGACATACGCGTACTGCTTGAAGTGTTGAACAGGCTCGTTGAGAAAGGCAACACAGTGGTCGTGATAGAGCACAACATGGATGTGATCAAAGTAGCCGACCATATTATTGACATTGGACCTGAGGGCGGCAGGGGAGGCGGAAAAGTTGTTGCTACCGGCACCCCAGAAGAAGTTGCAGCAAACAAAAAATCGATTACAGGCAAGTATTTGAAAGAAGAGTTGAAATAAGGTTTTTCTTGCTGGAAAAGTATTAGCGTAGGATATTTCATCCAAAATACATCGCAATTGGTATAAATGCTTCGATGAATAAAAGGAGAAATGCAGTACAATTAATAAACAATAACCATGAATATTTTTAAATCATTACGCAACATTAAACTCAAAAGCAACGTAACCACCAATTACAGCGAGGAGGAAAAAGCAGATACAGCAATAAAAATTTCCGAACTTGCGTTGTCCGAGATCGTTTTTCAAGCAAGGGATTACTTAAGCGAAAAAGATTTCGAAAAACTGGGTTCGATGGTCAACAAAGAGCCCATGAATAAAGAAGATCTCGACAATATTAGTACTTTTATAATCTCAAAAGGAATGCCTGTTGAGGTAATACAAAAAATAATAAAGACCGAAACCGACGATTACCTTTCGCTTTTAGATGAAATTGATTCTTAAACGTTCAACGTATGCGGAAAAAAAATACCCCCAAAACAAAAGGCTTAAAATGTGAACCATCAAGTGTTTTCAACAAATTGGCCGCCCTAATTCTTTTGGTGTCCTGTTCGTTCAGCGCCCATGCCTACCGCCTGCGCGATGCCGATGTTACCGTTGTTAACGGTGTTATTACCCAGTGCACTTACGACATTAACTCGCTGGGGAATATTATTGAAATACCCGAAGTGCTCGACGAGCAAACCATCACCGGTTTGGGCGATAATTGTTTTCAACTGGCCGGGAAGATTAAAGAGGTTACGTTGCCTGCTACGTTAAAAACCATTGGCATGCAAGTTTTTATGAGCCACAACCTTACTCATATCGATTTGCCGGAAGGTTTAATTTCAATTGGTCAAAATGCATTCTGGAAGAATAATATTGAAGCATTGATCCTTCCAAATTCAATTACAAGCATTAACCATGGTGCATTTAAGGAGAATCAGATTAAAACTTTAATTATTCCAGCAGGATTAACAGAAATTAGCAGTGAAGTTTTTTACTCAAACAAAATTGAAGCGCTAACTATACCTAAGAATATTACGAAAATTGGAGATCAAGCATTCGTAATGAACTCTATAACGAATCTAACAATTCCCAACACTATTACTTCAATTGGTTCAGCTTCATTCTCTAGTAATAAGATTGGATCATTGATTTTTGAAGAGGGCTGTAAGCTGACAACAATTGAGGACAATTGTTTCTCACAGAATGAATTGAAGAATGTAATACTTCCTCCAACTATTAAAACAATTGACCGATACGCTTTTGCAAACAACTACAATTTAACCTCAGTTTTACTTCCTTTTGGCTTACAAAAGATTGGAAAGCAAGCATTTTTAAACGGCAAACTTAGTTCAGTGTCGCTACCTGAAGACCTGATTTATTTAGGTACAGGCGCATTTAAAGGAAATAAAATAAGTGACATCGAACTTCCAAATCAAAACATGGGCTCTCATTGGGCAGTTAGCGATGGTACTACTAAAAATAATGGCGACTTAATATCAAATTTTGAACTTTCTTACATTGTCCCTATCCCATATACGTTGAAGGATGAGGATGTTGAAGTAATAAATGGTTCAATTTATAAATGTTGGTATACAAGTAATATCGAGAATATTGGAAATGACATCACAATTCCTTCCATATTAGATGGTCAAACGGTAAAAGAAATTGCTGGCTATACATTCGATGCTCATCATATTTTGGCTGTTAACCTTCCTCCTACCTTAAAAAATATTTCATATGGAGCATTTGGTGAATGTGAACTCACTAACCTATTTATTCCTGCTTCATTAGAAACCATTGGAGAATATGCTTTTGTCGGCAATAACATTGAAACAATAACTTTCGAAGTCGGAAGCCAACTCAAAACGATCGACAATTATGCATTTTCAAGTAACCAATTAACAAACGTTACAATCCCTCAAAATGTTATGAGAATTGGCCGCTATTCCTTTTCAAACAATAAAATAAATAGTGTTTCTTTTGAAGTACCTTCAAATCTTATCAATATTGAAATGAGTGCTTTTTCAAACAACAATCCCCATTTATTGGAAATAATTTTACCTGAGCCTGAAGTTGAAGGCTATGCATACCAAGGCTGGCTCGATGGCAATGATATTATTCATCGGGCCAGCAAAAATAACCTTTCGGTGAACGATTTTTCAACTTACTACCGGGTTTTGCTATCGTACACTTTAACCGACGACGATGTCGTGGTGAATAAGGGTGTAATTATCAGTTGTAGTTATGATTTTACCGCAAGCATGATTATTATCCCCGAAACCCTAGATGGTCAGCTTGTTATTGGAATAAGTGATTATGTTTTCAGTAAGAAAGGTATAACAAGCGTGACCCTACCTCCAAAATTAAAATTCGTGGGACGTAACGCATTTGAAGGAAATATTCTTTCTGAAATTACAATCCCAGCAACAACCGACAGTATAGCCGCTTATGCATTTTATGGTAATTATATCAAAAACATACTTTACGAAGAGAATTCAGTAATCCGTGTTATTGGAAGCAATGCATTCAGATCAAATAGACTAGATACCCTTATCATCCCGAATACCATTGAGCGAATAGAAAGTCAGGCGTTCGAAGCATCTCAAATTTCCTACTTAGCCTTCGAAGATGGAAGTAAATTAACCTTTCTAGGAGAAAATGCTTTTGCATACAATAATATTCAAAACAACCTAACTATTCCACCGCTGCTTAAACAAATTGGCAAATTTGCATTTCGGTATAATTCAATTGCACATGTAACTTTGCATAACAATGTAACCGACATAGGTGAAGGTGCCTTTAACGGCAATCCATCCGTTACCATTGATCCACTGCCCACGCCCGAAACCATACCTTTTGTGACCTGGTTTATCCGTTGGCGCGATAGCGATAACAATACGCTTTATCCCGGTTATGTGATTACCGATTTTTCTAATGGGTATCACGCCTTAATTGACCAATACCTAAACGTGAAGTTTCAGGTTTACGACGATAACGGGCTTGTGTTAGAGGGTGCTAACATTCAGTTTTCTGACAGCCTGATGATAACAGATGCGTTGGGCAAAGATTCAATCGCCCCTGTAATGAGGGGTGTTCACAATTACGTAGTTAGTGCCAATGGCTGCCTCACCCAAACGGCATCGGTTGATGTGCAAGACGATAGGTTCCTGCAAGTTATTTTGAACCGTTTGTACTCGCTCAATGTAAAAGTTGTCGACAAGAATAATAACCCAATGGAAAGTGTTCACATAGAGATTGGTGATTCAATTTTGCAAAGCAACTCTCAGGGTGAAGCTAATTTGAAGCTCATCGATGGCAATTACATATGTGCTATTAGCCTTTCCGGGTATTCCGGCAGTGCTAATGTTCAAATTCACGATGCCGACGCAAGCATTACCATTCAACTTAATCCGGCAGTAATTACTTATCATCCTAATGGTGGGTTAGAAGATTCTTTTTCCGAGAATGCAACCGGTAGCAGCTACCAGATTAAGAATAACAGCTTTACAAGGCTTGGTTACAGTTTTACAAACTGGAATACTCAAGCCGATGGTTCGGGCACAAACCATGCAGAAGGAGCAAACCTTACACTCGATCCCGGTGATTTAGATTTGTTTGCTATTTGGCAGACCAATACTTATCAAATAAGCTACGATTTACGTGGTGGCCAAAACGACAGTTCAAATCCGGGTAGCTACACAATCAATAGCCCTACCATATTACTGAAACCTGCAATCGCAACTGCTGTAACCGGATCCTATTTCGAAGGCTGGTTCGACAGCGAAGGAATTAGAGTTGACAGTATTCCACAGGGTTCAACCGGAGATATTTCGTTGTGGGCATCGTTTATTGATGAACCAAGCTATACAATTAATTATCAGAATACAATGAATGGAACACATTTCAATCCAGGTGAATATTCCCGGTTTGATTTGCCTTTAGCCTTTCAACAAGCAAGTCAAAACGGGTATAATTTCCTTGGTTGGTATTCCGATAGCAATTTCAGTAACAAAATTGAAAGTCTGACAGCAGGCAGCAAAGGCGATACAATACTTTATGCCCGATGGGAATCAATTATCTATGACATTGATTATGTACTAAATGGTGGAATAAATTCACCACGTAATCCTGCAAGTTATACTATCGAAAGCAATGTCATCTCTTTACAATCAGCTTCCAAACATGGTTATACATTTGAAGGTTGGTTTACTGATGAAAATCTCTCCCAACCTGCAACATCAATTCCAGCAGGAAGCACAGGTGACAAAACTTTTTACGCAAAATGGATTTTGGGAACGTATACGATTGATTATGTGTTAAATGGCGGCGAAAATTCACCGCAAAATCCTGCAAATTACACCATCCAAACCAGCACAATTATCTTACGAGCCCCATCAAAACTAGGGTATTCGTTTGAAGGTTGGTTCGCCGATGAAAACTTTGCTCAGCCGGTAACATCAATTTCATCAGGTAGCACAGGAAACAAAACTTTTTATGCTAAATGGGGTTTGGAAACGTATACGATTGATTATGTATTGGATGGCGGCACAAATTCAGCACAAAACCCGACAACTTACACCTTTGAGAGTAGTGTTATTAACCTAAAAGAAGCTACAAAACAAGGTTATACATTTGATGGGTGGTTTGCCGATGAAAATTTCACGCAACCTGTAACATCAATTCCAATAGGAAGCATAGGTAACAAGACTTTCTACGCTAAATGGATTTCATTGTACCTGCTTAGTTTCGAAATAACTACCGATGGTAAAACCCCTGCTCCCGAAGTATCGATAATTGTTAACAACACTATTCAACTTCTTTCGGGCAGCGATGGGCTTGTTCAGCTCCCTTGCGAAAACGATTTTCAGTATTCTTACCAAGTGGTACTCGATAACATTGAAATTACCTCGGGAACGGGAAACATTCAAAGTGCCGACCAGCTTGTAAAGGTTGAAATTGTGAATGCCTACATGCGTTGGTTCGACGTGATTTTTTGCGACAACAGTCTGCAATTATGGACTGATTTTGAGTGGCAAAAATCGGGGCAAGTTATTGGCCGTGAACAATTTTACCACAACGAAGGCGGCATCGAAAGTGGGCAATACACCTTGATGGTTACCACGCAAAGTGGCAAGCAATATTTCTGGACAAAGAACTACGAGAACAACAATTTTGCTCTCTCCTTTTACCCTAATCCGGTGCTGAAATCGCAAGTATTGACGGTTGAAATAGATGGATTTAATGAGTTTGAAGATTATGAATTATTGATTTATAACTCTTCGGGACAAGTGGTGCAAAAAACCGTCCAAGTAGGTGTACTCAATCACCTTCGGCTAAATTCAGCGTTAAGAGAAGGAATTTATTTGATGGTACTTACCCAAAAAGGGAAACAGTTATCGTCCAAACAATTCATTGTTCGCTAAAAAAAATACTATGAAGAAGCTAAATATCAACCTTATACTTATTCCAGTTTTGCTTTTTGTTACGGTTCAAAGCAATGCCGGCAACAATAAACCGTTCGACATAAGAGCCGGTTTGGGATTTAACAGAAACACATTGAATATTCAATCCGATCTGAACTTTAATCCCTCAAATTCTACAAATTACAACATAACGCCATTCATTTCGGCCGATTATTATTTCATCAAGAATTGGGGCATTGGGCTGGGTATTGATTACAACCGGTATAGCTTTTTGAATACTATTTCGAATTATAAGCACAGTTACACAGGAACCGACAACTGGGAAGGCGATCCTGTGGTACGCAATTACGAGTTCTTCATCGAATCGAACAATACCAACATCGACGAAGCAACCGTGATGCACTATCTCGATATTCCTGTTTCGGCTGTTTACAAGCATGCTCTTTCAACAAAAACAAACCTTACTGCTCGAGCAGGACTTAAAATCGGGATTCCACTGGCAGGCAGTTACCGATTGGAAAACAGCAATCTGAAAACCCGTTTGTATTTCGAAGAATGGGATTTGGAGCTTTTCAATATTCCGGCGCATGGCTTGTACGATAGCCGCACCGACTGGCATCCCGAGGGACAAACTTCCCTTACTTTGGCTACATCGGTCTTTGCCGAATTGGGTATTGGGTATCAGCTCTCACCTTCAATAAATTCACGCATAAGTGCCTATTATTCTTACGGGTTGAACGACATCATTAGTGAATCGCACAACTCGCTCATTTACTGGAGAAATACTTACAATAATATTCTCACTTTAACTGAAAAAGTTAGTTTGCACCAATTGGGTTTGCGCCTATCGTTTTCGTACTCAAAAGTTAAGAAACAAGTAGTGCGAGGTCACAATTTGCCCATTATGTAACTGGTTATCACCCAAAATGAAATTATGAAGATAATTGCATTGCTTTCGATATTGTTTACGGCTCTTAACGCCTGGTCGCAAAACGATTGGCTTGAACAAAACCGGAAAGCTGAAATTTATAAGATCAATCTTGGGCAAAATATCAATTCACCTTACAACGAGTTTGCCCCGGTTATTTCGGCCAATGGGAAAACCATTTATTTTGTGCGCAACAATCACCCCGATATTATTAAAAAGTGGGGTAACGAGAACCAGAAAATATTTTTCTCAACACTTGATGCAGACACAATATGGAGCGAGCCCGTAGATATTGAACAACCACTTAATAACCAGCAAGGTAATTTTGTTGTTTCGATTTCGCCCGACCAGAATACGCTGTACTTAGGCAACCGTTATACCAAAAAAGGCGAGCCCAATGGTGGCGGCTTATCTGTTTCGAACAAAGTGGGTCTGAACAAATGGTCGGTTCCCAAAGATGTGCTGATCGATAACTTTTTTAATACTGGTGATTTTGTGAGTTATGCCATTTCGCCCGATCAAAAGGTGCTGATTACGGCCATCGAAAATGGGCAAAGCAAAGGTAACCTCGACCTTTTTGTGTCGTTCAAAAAAGGTGAGAACCGTTGGTCTGAGCCGGTAAACATGGGTTCAACCATCAACACAGGCGAGATGGAGTTTTCACCATTTGTTGCTGCCGATGCGCAAACACTCTATTTCTCGTCGAAAGGCCATGCGGGAGAAGGCGATGCCGATATTTTCATGTCGAAACGTTTGGACGATACTTGGTTGAACTGGAGCACACCCCAAAACCTTGGTCCCGAAATCAACACCAAAAATTGGGATGGCTACTTTACCATTCCTGCTGCGGGCAATGTTGCCTATTTATCGTCGGCAAACGGGGCCATTGGTGGCAGCGATATTTTCAAGATACTTTTAAAAGAAGAAATTCAGCCTGAAGCGGTTGCGCTGGTGTCGGGCAAAGTGCTGAATAGTAAGAGCGGTGAACCGGTAAGTGCCTTAATTCGATATAAATTATTGGCCACCGATGAAGAGGTGGGAACAGCCATTTCGAACCAACTCGACGGGCGTTATCAAATTTCGTTGAAAGGCGGCTACAAATACTCGTTCATGGCACTAAAAGAAGGTTTCTACCCCGTGAGCGATTACCTCGATTTGAAGGAATTGACAAGCTATTACGAAATTGACAAAGATTTGTCGCTGGCACCAATTGAAACGGGGCAAGTGATCAGGTTAAACAATTTGTTTTTCATTTTCGACACCGATCAGCTTATCGACGAATCGTTGGGCGAGTTAAACCAACTACTTACAACACTGATTAACAATCCAAGAATGAAGATTGAAATTGCCGGGCACACCGACAGCAAAGGGTCCGACGATTACAACCTGAACCTTTCGGAACGAAGGGCAAAGGCTGTAGTGAACTATCTTATCAGCAAAGGCATATCGGCAAAGCGCTTAACATCGAAAGGGTATGGCGAAACAAAACCTATTGCAAACAACGATACTGAAGAAGGGCAACAAAAAAATCGCAGGGTTGAGTTTGAGGTGTTGGAAAAATAGATGGTAAATTCTAATTGCCGTCAATCAATATTGAATATTTACGATGTGTCTGGGCGAATAGTATTGTCAACAGGTTCTGAATCAGAAATCAAAACGATAGGTATTGAGAAATTACGACCCGGGATTTACACGTTGGAAATCGTCAAGAATAAAAATTCATACTATCATAAATTTAGTGTTATAAGATAGCCTGAGTCTTTGTATATTTGAATTTCTTAAAAAGTTAAATAGAACAGTTTAACAACGTCAAATAATAAAATGCTAAATGAAACCCATGAAAAAATTAGTTCTTACCTTTTTCTTTCAAGTCTTGTTATGTGGTATGGCATTTACTCAGGCTACGCTGAGTTTAGCTACGGTTACCGGAGCTCCTGAAAGTGAAGTCAGTGTATCTGTAACTGCTAGTGGAATAAAAGATATGGCAACTTTTAAATTCACTATTTCGTACGACAGTTCAATCCTTACGTATGTGCGAAGCGAAAATTGGGCTTTGGGAGTGAGCGTTTCGCAAGTTCAAATTAACTCTGCAGATGGCAAGATAACTTTTGTATACGATAACGATGAATCCTCATTTTCAATAAATTCAGGAAAATTTTTCGATCTTGTTTTTGAGGTAAATCCAAATACCGCTGGTTTTGCTCCCCTTAATTGGATCGACACACCTGTGCCGAGGGAATTATTAAACTCATCGATGAACATTATTGATTGTACATATTCCAATGGGAAGGTGAATATTCCTTCAGGAATATCGTACGAACCTTCATTATCGGTCAAAAACCCTCAATATAACCATGCAACTGCCCCATATAACTATCAACTACTTCCTGCTGATAGCCGGGGATATGTTCGAGCCGATTTGTCGATGAATTTCAAAGATGAAACCAATACCCACACGGTAAATGTATACCCCAAACAAGGAAAAATCAAGATATTTGAATACCGGTTCAATTCAGCAACCGGTAAAACGGAAGGTAGAATTTGGAAAACTATTGATATTACTGATCCTTCTGTTGTTTTTTTCAATAATATAGTTACCATAAAAGATGTAATTCTGAGAGATAACATTAATCAGACATTTGGTAATGAAAAGGAATGTTATTATGTGTTAATCGACCGAGGGGCAATCTCAAACGGGCATCCAACAAACCCAAAATATTGGGATGGAATCAGTAGCCCTGATGAATGGCGCTTTCAAACTGGCAACGATGATGAATTTGCCGCTGGATACAATGTTATAAGCCCGAACATTAAACGGGACGGTCTTCGTGCCTCAAATCTTTCTCTTTCTGAAGCAAGCACTGTGATTGCTGAATTTAATGAGGGTACAAAAGCAATTATTAACCCAACAGGTAAAGTCCAATTATTTAAAACTAAAACCAATTCTTTGGTACAACAAATTGTTGTTACTCCCGAAATGCTTGATGGCAAAAGGCTTACTGCAAATTTTAACACCTTGGAGATAGGAACAAACTATTTCGTAGTGGTTCAGCCAGGTGCTTTCACCGATACCTCAACCGTTCCAACTCCGAATACTGTTTTTGGTGGTGTCGGCAGCTGGGAGTTCAGGACAATTGAACCAAGAAACCCGGTGACAACTTTTGCATCTAATGTTTCAACGTATGGTTTTACAGCAAAATGGGATGTTTTCCCCGATGCAATAACGTATTATCTTGATGTCTCGGTGGACAACGCTTTTACCAAGTGCATAACGGGCTACCATAACCGGGATGTTGGAAACAGGAACGACCTTACCCTGGAGGGATTGTTGGAAAACACTACGTATTACTACCGGGTAAGGGCCCGTCACCCGGGAGGTATGACTAATTACTCAAACACAATGGTCGTTGTTACCAACTCAAATTCAATAACCATTTTACCGTTAACTGTTGGCGTTAAAAGTGTAGAGTCTATTTCAGTTCCCGGGGAAAATGATTGGTTTAAGTTCAAATCCAGCAATTCTGGCGGAACGTATACCATTCAAACATTTGGCAACACCGATACGTATATCGAATTTTTTGAAAGTGACAGAAAAACAATCATCAACTTTAACGATGATGATGGAGAACTCGATAATGGGAAGATTACTCAGACTCTCGAAGCAGATAAGTGGTATTATATAAAAGTAAGAGGCTCGGTTATGTCGAGAACCACTGGTGATTACTCCATACGGGTCGATCGGGTTATAGACAATACTCTAAACGCACCATCGAACTTATCTGCCTCTATTGGGAATAAGCAAGTTTCACTTTTCTGGACAAAACCAATATCTGGCATGCCAGTTAGTTACACAATCTTTTTTAAAACAATCGAGAATGAGAAGTTCATTAGGCTTACCGATACAAAAGAGAAATTCATTATAATCAATGAGTTGCAGAACGACAAAACCTATTGGTATTGTATAAAAGCCGTGTTCAGTAATGGTGAAAGTCCCATTTCGAATATTATTTCAGTTACTCCTGGCTATCATCCAATCATTGTTAATGCGCCTACTTATAACTCAGTACTTTCTCTCAACGGAGAAATAGATGCGTATAAGTTTAAAACGACTACTTCGGGGCTCTATACCATCGAAACCCATGGAGAGCTAGATACTTATTTGACTCTTTTTGATTACGATGCCACAACGCAACTTCATTTTAATAATGATGGGGGAACGAACAGGAATGCAAAGATTACTTATAGTTTGTTTGCCGATACCTGGTATTATTTTGAGGTTAAGGGAGTAAATTCTTCAGTTGTGGGAAACTATTCCGTTGATGTAAAAGGCGGAGAACCTCTTGTTCTTTACCCTCCAAGCAATGTTACAGCGACGACGGCAAACGGTAAAATGGCAATAAATTGGATGACTCCCGATGGCGCTGTCCCAGTTGGGTACAATGTATATTTAGGTAATTCTGAGAATGGCACTTACACCCTTGCTGTTGAAAACACAACAGATCTGTCTGTTACCCTTAGCGGACTATCTAATGGAATAAAGTATTGGGCCTATGTGTCAGCAATATACGAGATAGGCGAAAGTACGGCATCGAATAAGGTGTATGGTATTCCTTCGGCAGGAACACCTCCTCCAGCACCTATAGCCCTGGCCCCTTTATCGGTAGGAATGGATTTCTTTACTGCAAACTGGGGAAACACTGAAGGATCTACAGGGTATTATATCGATATATCTGACAATATTGATTTCACAAGTTTCCTTACAGGCTTTCAACATAAGAATGTTGGAGATGTTACTTCATTTTCAATCACAGGTTTGACTGCAAATACGAGTTATTATTACCGGGTAGTGGCCTATAATGAGGCTGGCAGCAGCAATTATTCGAACGTCGTCATGGTACATACATCCGCAGCAATGGTTCCTTCGGTTCCAGTTGCAATTGCCGGTACCGATGTTTCTGCCGAAGGCTTTACTGCTAACTGGAACTGGGCTGAAAATGCTACCGGTTATTTTCTCGATGTATCATTAAATAGCAGTTTTTCATCTTTTCTTCCAGGCTTCGAAAACAAGAGTATAGGTAACGTTTGTTCATTTACGCTCGACGGTTTGGAAACAAACACTGAATATTATTACCGGATAAAAGCCATCAACCTTAACGGATCGAGCAGCTATTCAAATACAATTTCAGTGCGTACGTTATCAAGCATTAATTGTTTCAACATAATCTCGCCGAAGCCTGGCTCAACGGCTGTTTCATTAAACCCGGTAATTTCAATCGAATTCTGTGTCGATCAAATTATTGTAAAACCTGATGGGTATATTATTCTTAGCGACCAATCGATGGAGCAGATTCTTGGTGTCAATTACTTTGTTTTTTCACTTAGCGATATGCTTGTCAAAAACAACCGGATAGATATTCAGGCACCATCACTGAAAGAAAACATGACCTATACCGTATCGATCCCTTATGGCGTGATAACTGATTTGGCAGGTAATCCATTTTCAGGGTTGCCCACCCCAAAATATTGGATGTTCTCTACCGGTAACTCTTCGTCTGAAATTGTTACTGTTCAGTCGGTAACGATACCAAATAATGCTTCTGGTACAGTAACTGTGACTTGCAGTAAAGCTGCGAAAGTATATCTTGTCCGAAACGATGTTCCCCAAGATGTCATTTCAATAAAAAATGCAATCCAACAAAATAAGTGCAAAGAGGCGAACCTGCTTTCTCCAGGTTCTGTAGTTATGAATGCCGAGAACCTGTTGCCGGGAACGTACTATGTTTGTGCTGTTGAAGCATCGGGAGCCATGAGCTTTGCCGAAAACGAAGTAACTGTTGTTTCGTCGAGTGAACTTTCACTTAAATCAATTAAACAAATTCAGGGAGAAGTTTCTTCTTCGCCAATCAGCGGGACCCTGGTAAAAGTACGCGGAACGATTGCTGCCATTACTACTGATGGATTTTTCATGCAAGATGACAACGCTCCTTGGTGCGGAATTTTTGTCCGGTCAACAATTCCTGTTGGTCAAAACCTTTCGGTTGAAATAGTTGGAACAGTAGCTGAGATAAATGGAATGACAGCAATTGACAACGTATTGGAAATAAAAACTATACTGCAAGTTGTTCAATTGCAGCCAATTCCTATTACTTCATCGTTGACTGAGAAGCATGAAGGTGTTCTGTGTTATATTACCGGAAAATCTAGTGAAACAAAAAATACATCAGGAACCTGGCAGGCCGGAGACTATTTGGTCGACAACTCATTGTTGGGTAGTTTTTCGTTGGAAGAAGGGAATAACTATGGGATAACTGGAATTGTATCTGAAGATAATAGTAAATACAAAGTCCTTTCAACCCAAATTGTTAATCTCACCGTCGGAACCGACGATTTTAACATTTTTGATAACACAACACTTTATCCAAACCCGTTCAATGATCAGTTGTTTATTCAGGATGCAGCGCTGGTCGAAAAAGTAACAATATTCAACCAATCAGGGCAGTTTGTAAGTGAGTTGATGAATCCCGGGCAAATGATTAATACAAGTAATTTAACAAAAGGCTTGTACATCGTTTTAATTCACACTACGGATGGTGAACTCAAAAAAGCGAAAGTTTTTAAGAGATAGCAAGTTATTTATAATGAAATATGCGTTGCATTATTGAGTAACGTATTTTTCATTTTCCCATTTGCATGCTTTGAAAAGTTAGCAGGCATCTCTTTTTTTGTATTTTTGAGGAAAAACGTGCAGGAGTTGCACAAGCGTAATTTTTCAAGATTTATAGCATGAAGACAATCGAAATTTTTTGCGAAAACAACAATCAATATAAAGAATATCCTTTAGGCACAACATTGCTCGAAATTGCTGGTGATATGGGCATCGAAATGCCTTTCCCAATTTGTGGGGCAATGGTTAACCATAAAGTACGAGAGTTAACTTTCGAGGTGGTGAAACCTAAAGATATCCGGTTCATCGATTATTCGCACCCCGACGGGAAACGGATATTTACCCGTTCGTTGTTTTTTATCCTCTATGTTGCCGTGCGGGACATTATGCCTAAGGCTAAACTGAAGATTGATCACGGAATTTCGCGTGGGTATTATTGCGAGTTCGAAAACCTTCCTGCCCCTCTGAGCGATGATTTTGTCGAAAAAATTAAGCAGCGCATGCTTGAAATTATTGCCGACGATGTACCATTCGAGCGGCGCGGCAAGCAGATGGAACGCATTCTGAATGAATATGAAGCGGCAGGGCTTTCAGACAAAGTCGAGCTTTTTGAAGGCACAGGTTGGCTCTACGCTTATGTGTATTATCTGAATAACAACATCAACTATTTTCACGGGCACATGTTGCCTTCAACTGGCTACATAACCAATTTCGACATTGAGCGCTTCAATGGGGGGATTTTTCTCAGGTTGCCCAGTGAAGAAGGAACCGGGCTACTGAGAACGTTTATTCCTCAAGATAAACTTTTCGAGATTTTCCAGCAACACAAAGATTGGGCATCTATTTTAAACATGGCAAATGTCGGACGTCTAAACCAGCAAGTTAAGCAAGGGAAAGAAGGCGAGATTCTTAAGATTTCTGAGGCTCTCCACGAAAAGAAAATTGCCGAAATTGCCTCGCTTGTGGCCGATCGCAATCCACAAGTGAAACTCATCTTAATTGCTGGCCCTTCGTCGTCGGGAAAAACAACCTTCAGCAAGAGGCTTGCGGTACAACTGGCTGTTTGCGGCTTGAAGTCGAGCCAGATTTCGCTCGATGATTATTTTGTAGATCGGGAACACACACCGCTCGACGAGTTTGGAAATTACGATTTCGAGACCCTTGAGGCCATCGATATTCCCTTTTTCAATAATCAACTTTTACAATTAATTGCAGGCGAAGCGGTCGAAATTCCAAGATTCAGCTTTCAAACCGGGCAGCGTACTTTCGATGGTAATATTCTTCAGCTTGATAGTAACGAGGTGCTTATTATTGAAGGTATTCATGGGTTGAACCCAAAACTTTTGCCAATGATAGACCCCTCTTTGACGTTCAAAATCTTTATCTCGGCACTTACGTCTCTTTCAATTGATGACCATAACCCGATATCGACAACCGATAACCGTTTGATAAGGCGTATGATACGTGATGCAAAATACCGTGGATATTCAGCGCTCGATACCATAAGGCGTTGGCCCAGCGTGCGTAAAGGCGAAGAAAAAAACATTTTTCCACATCAGGAAAATGCCGATATCATGTTCAATACCGCGTTGTTGTATGAGTTGGGTGTGCTGAAAAAGTATGCAGAGCCGTTGTTGAAATCGGTTCCCGAAAATCAACCCGAATTTTCCGAGTCGTTGCGCTTACTTAAGTTTCTTGGATACTTTAAAGATATTAACGATGCAGAAATTCCCCCCACGTCGCTGATCAGGGAATTCCTCGGTGGAAGTAGTTTTTCATATTAATCTCTCGAAATAATTGTTGGTGAAGCAGTTTCCATCAAAAAAAGAATAATTATATAGGCGAAATCCTTTTGATAAAGTATACCTTTGTGCTTGTTGTTCCCTATTACTATTGATAATATGAATTTGCCACTAAAAATTGCCATTGTTGAGGATGAACCCCTTATTGCTGAAAATATTTACCGTTCATTGGTTGCGCTCAACTATGCGCCGTTGCCACCGGTTTCTAACTACACATCTGCTATAGAGCTTATTAATACTGAGCGGCCCGATCTCGTGCTGCTCGATATTCGCCTTTCGGGGAGTAAAGATGGCGTTGATCTTGCTGCCGAAATTAAAAGCAGGTTCGGTGTACCGTTTATTTATTTAACGTCCGATTCCGATCCAATTACCATTGGAAGGGCAAAAAAGACGTATCCGGCTGGGTACATCCTGAAACCGTTTACAAAGTCTGATCTATATTCCGTTATCGAGATTGCTATTGAAAAGGATAATTTTGCGAAGGAAAAATTGGCCGAAAGGAAACCTGAACTTAGCGATTGCATCATGATTAAGCACAACAAAGCCATGGTGAAGGTGCCGTTTGAGGATATTCTTTACATTCAGAGCCAACATGTTTATGTTCAGGTGAATACCATTGGAGGGCGATCTTTTTTGGTACGATCGGCTTTCCAGGAATATCTTACCCGCTTCCCGTCTTTTATAATGCGTACCCATAGAAGTTTTGCAGTAAATGTGCATTATATCGATGCGGTTTTTGCTGATTATTTGTTAGTTAAAAATATAAAAGTGCCACTCTCGTCAGCGTTCCAAAAGTCGGTAAGCGATGTTTTCTTCACCCGCTGAATTAATTGTTAAAAAAGTCACAAATCCCCTCTCTTTTCCCTTGTTTAGAACAAAAAAGCGCTTGTTCAGAACAATTATGTAACAACTTCTTCTTACCCTTCTTACCTTAGCCTCAGGTAATCATCACCAACTATGGTAGGGACTTTTTGAGGGGACAATAGTCTTTTTTAATTTTTACAGAAAATAGGGGAAAACAGGAGTTGTGTCTCAGCATTATATTGAAGTGTTGAGATGCAACTTTTTTATTTTAAAAATGTGCAAATAATCCATCATGCCCTCAGTTTCTATAAAGAATACGGATCATTTCATAATTGGGGTTGACACTTAATAATCTTTAGTTAAGTTATAAAAAACAAATTTATCCACCCGAATATTAAAGTGATCCAAGAATACCTTCTTTCCGAACCGAAATATTCCCTCAAATTTTCAGCATCTGCCACGAACAAAATCTTGTTTTAATTGTCTATTAAGTAAAAAGAGATAAAAAAGTCTTAATATGTATAATTAAAGTAAAAATAGATATGAGTTTCGAATTACCAACATTGAATTATTCCTACGATGCATTGGAACCAATGATTGATGCACGTACCATGGAAATCCATCACACCAAGCACCATGCAGCATACACGTCGAACCTGAATGCTGCAATTGCTGGTAGTGCCGATGAGAAGAAAACAATAGAACAAATACTTTCAGCCGAAACACTTGCCCCTGCGGTAAGAAACAATGGGGGAGGGTATTACAACCATAACCTATACTGGGAATTACTTGCTCCGGGCGGAAGTACTGAACCCGAAGGCGATCTGAAAAAAGCCATTGTTAACGATTTTGGTTCGGTCGATGCTTTCAAAGAGGCTTTTACCAAGGCAGCCATAACCCGTTTTGGATCGGGTTGGGCTTGGCTTGTGAAAAACGACGGAAAATTGCTGGTAGGTTCAACACCTAACCAAGACAATCCGCTTATGAAAGTTTCTGACATTAAGGGAACTCCAATTCTTGGGATTGATGTGTGGGAGCATGCATACTATCTAAATTACCAGAATCGCCGTCCCGACTATGTTGAAGCCTTCTGGAAACTTATTAACTGGGACGTTGTTTCCCGGTTATTTCATGGTTAGTTGATTTTTGGTTTTTATCCCCGGAGGTGGTTCTCCGGGGTTTTTATTTTTTGCAATTGCTTATTTAGTTTTCTTTTAAATTACCCAGAAAAATTGATTACTATCCAACAATCCGAATCGAATTCTGTTTATGTTTATACTCCTGTAAACCGTCAGGATAATAAAATTGTATAACCATAAATCAATAACCATGAGTTTCGAATTACCAAAATTGAATTACTCGCTCGATGCGCTTGAGCCTTTCATGAGTAAGCAGACCCTGGAGTTTCATTACGGGAAACATCACCAAGCATATGTTAACAACCTGAATGGACTCATTCCGGGAACCGAATTTGAAAATGCAACACTTGAAGAAATTGTGATGAAATCTTCTGGCGGAATTTTCAACAACGGGGCACAGGTGTGGAACCACACATTCTTTTTTAACCAGTTTTCAAAAGATGGTTGCAGTGAACCACGCGATGTGCTAAAAGAGGCTATTGAAAAGGCTTTTGGTTCGGTCGAAGCATTCAAAGAACAATTTACCAAAGCTGCAATAACCCTGTTTGGAAGCGGTTGGGCCTGGTTGGTTGTAAACCAACAGGGAGAACTAGAGATTGTTCAAACATCGAACGCAGCCAACCCGATGCGCGACGGAAAGAAACCGTTATTAACCTGCGACGTGTGGGAACATGCTTATTACCTCGACAAGCAGAACCTTAGACCTAAGTATGTCGAAGATTTCTGGAAGATTGTCGATTGGAAAATTATCGCTGAACGGTATCAATAACTGATTTTTTCTCTTTTGGGAAAGGTTGTTTTGCTTATTTTTATCAGCGGTTTTTACCCATATTGTAAAATAGGAGAATTTATTTTAAACAACATTAAATCAAATTGTATGAGTAAAGAGAAAGTTTTAGCTGTCATGAAAAGTGCAGGCAAACCGCTCAAAGCTGGGGAAATTGCAGAGCTAGCTGGCCTCGAAAAGAAAGAAGTAGATAAAGCTATGAAACAACTAAAAGATAATGGTGATATAATTTCGCCCAAGGTTTGTTTCTGGCAACCCAAGTAATTTTCTGAAAGGCAGTAATTTGCCAAATAAAAAATTCCCGGCAATAGCGAGTGTATTGTCGGGAATTTTTCTTTATTGCTCAGGTAAAGAGCCAGATTTTTTGGTATTTATTGTACCTTCAAAAGGTCCATTACTTCATCTAGCTTGGGCGACAATATTATCTCAGTCCGCCTGTTACTGGCACGGCCTTCGGGAGTATCGTTTAAAGCCCTTGGCGAATATTCTCCTTTCCCGGATGCTGTCAAACGAATGGGTTCAATTTTATGTTCATCGGTTAATATTCTTACAATCGATGTTGCGCGGGCAACACTCAGGTCCCAATTGTCGCGGTAAATGGCTGTTTTTATTGGCACATTGTCGGTGTGACCTTCAACCAAGATGTTGATTTCAGGATTCTTCAAAAGCACATCTGAAAGAGCCTTTAGGGCTTCTTTTCCTTTTGCTTCAACTGCTGCACTACCCGATTTAAACAGTAATTTGTCAGACATGGAAACGTAAACCTTGCCATTTTTTACTTCAACCGATAGCTCATCGGTTTGGAAACCCAGCAGTGCATTTCTAAGTACGTCGTTCAACCTTTTGGTTATTGAATCTTGTCGGGAAATGACTTGTCTTAATTCATCCAGCGACATTTCTCTCTCTTGCAAGAGCCTCTCTTTTTCGGCAAGTTCTTCAGTTTTTTGTTTCAAAGCCAGGTTGAACTGTTCCGATTGAGAAAGGCTTTGACTCATCAGTTCGTTATATTTTTTCTCAATCTCGTTAACCGATTGATTTAGCGCTGTTTTTTCGTTTGTCAATCCTGCTATCTCGTTCTTTAAATCTGAAATGTCGGTTTTCAAGCGCACAATTTCCTGATCCCTTTTTTCTACCGTTTTGCATAAATAGTCTCTCTCGTCGATTACTGCTTTTACCCGTTTCGATACAAGAAGCTTTTTCTCCGGTTTTGCTTGCCCACATTCATAAAATGGTTTACATGAGCTAATTAATAATAACAAGATACTTGCGGCGAAAAGAATGTTCTTTGTTCCCATATTTTGAATTATTTAATTAAACAACTAGAAAAAATTGATGGTGTTGTTTCAATCCTGTAAATATCAAATATATTGAGTACGAATAAAAACAAAAAATAATTGGAGACAAGTTTCTACTAGTCTCCAATTATTTAATATTCAATGAATAAACTCTTGATTAAAAGAGTATGTGCAAATTATTATTTCCAAAGCTTGCTCATATCTTCCAATGTTTTTCCTTTGGTTTCGGGAACCATTTTCCATACGAACAGTGCCGAAAGTACCGACATTACACCATACAAAACGTAGGTAAACGTAATGCTGAAAGCTTCGAGACTTGGGAAGGTTGATGAAACCACGAAGTTGGCGATCCACTGTGCGGCCACGGCAATTGCTACGGCTTTTCCACGAATGGTGTTCGGGAATATCTCTGAAATAAGTACCCAGCATATTGGCCCCCACGACATCATAAACGCGGCGGTGTAGATAACAATAAAAATTAGCGTGCTTACACCAATTATTTGGAAATGAGCTAAAGCACCAATGGCAAACATACCAATTGCCATACCGGTAGATCCAATGATCAGCAGTGGTTTACGACCAAATTTGTCAACGGTGAATATGGCTACCAAGGTGAAAATAATGTTCACGATACCCATAATTACGGTTTGCCACATGGCAGCATCGTTTCCAAAACCTAAGCCTTTGAAAATAGTAGGCGCATAATACAACACTACGTTGATACCAACAGCCTGCTGGAATACCGAAAGAAGGATACCGATAATAAGTACTTTCCAGCCATAAGTGAGCACATGTTCAACTTTTTCATGAACCGTTTCTTTTATTTCTGCAAGTATCTCTTTTGCTTTCTCAACTCCGTTAATCTTGGTTAAAATAGAAAGCGCTTTATTATCGTTGTGTATCAATGCCAAATAACGTGGGGTTTCGGGTACCAAAAACAATAAAATACCAAAAGTTGCGGCAACTAATGATTCGGATAGGAACATTTGACGCCAGCCTGTTGCGTTGATCCATACAGGGTCTTTGCCAAAAACAATAAAGTAATTTACAAAGTACACGATCAACATACCAAATATGATGGCAAACTGGTTCCACGAAACGAGTTTTCCCCTTATTTCGGCAGGGGCCATTTCTGCTATGTACATAGGGCAAATTGCAGAGGCGAGGCCAACTCCAATGCCGCCAATAATTCGATAAACATTAAATGATACGAGTAATGTAGAAATAGCTGTTCCGCTATTGAAGAATATCATTTCGGGATAGCCCGATCCAACTGCCGAGATGAAGAATAAAATAGAAGCAATGATCAACGATTTTTTACGTCCAAACCGTGTTGCAAAAATACCTGAGATTGCTCCTCCAAGGATACAACCTAATAATGCACTTGAAACAGTAGCACCATGGTAGAAGGTCGCAAGATTTCCATAATGTTCAGCGTCAAGTTGAAAAAATGCTTTTAAAGGATCTACTGCTCCTGAAATTACAGCAGTATCGTAACCAAAGAGCAAACCTCCCAAGGTTGCCACTAAGGTTATACCAATGATAAAGAATTTGTTTTGTTTCATTTGGTCTGTGCTTATGTATTAATTTTTGATTTTAGTTCTTAGTTAATATAGAGCAAAAATAAAAAAAGCCCGATTCAAAGTAAACTCTGAATCGGGCTCAATATGGAAACATGATTTTGTAAATCATTCTGAGTTTTGATCCAGTCAGGGATCAAATATAGCAAATAATTAGAAGTTTGGCCTATTCACTTACCTACTAATTTGTTTTGCTATTCATACTTTTTAGATGTACATGTTTACAATTGCTTCGTACAATTCTTGCTTACCACTGATTTGTTTTGGTTCGCCGTTTGCTTTTGCGTATTCGTAAACTTGTTCGAAAGTAAGTTTGCCTTCTTCGAATTCTTTTCCTTTACCTGAGTCGTATGAAGCATAACGGTCGGCAACCATTTTCTTGTAAGGTGATTCTTCCAAGATTGCAGCAGCAGTTTCAAGAGCACGGGCCATTACATCCATTGCGCCAATGTGAGCGAGGAATAAATCTTCGTTGTCGGTAGAGTTACGACGGATTTTAGCATCAAAGTTGGTACCACCACCTTGCATGCCACCAGCCTGAAGCACTACTAACATGGCTTGTGTCAATTCGAAAATATCTACAGGGAATTGGTCGGTGTCCCATCCGTTTTGAACGTCGCCACGGTTTGCATCAATTGCTCCCAACATGCCAGCATCGGCAGCGCATTGTAATTCGTGTTCAAAAGTGTGGCCAGCCAATGTAGCGTGGTTAACTTCAATGTTCAATTTGAAATCGTTTTCCAAACCGAATTCTTTCAAGAACCCAATTACTGTTTCAGCATCAACGTCATATTGGTGTTTCATTGGTTCCATTGGTTTTGGTTCAATTAAGAACACGCCTTTGAAGCCTTTTGAACGGCCATAGTCGCGAGCCATTCTCAACATGGTACCCATGTGTTGTTTTTCGCGTTTCATGTTGGTGTTCAACAAGCTCATGTAACCTTCACGACCTCCCCAGAATACGTATGCTTTACCACCTAATTCGATAGTAGCGTCGATTGAGTTTTTGATTTGAAGCATAGCACGGGCAGCAGCATCGAAGTTAGGATTAGTGCTTGCGCCATTCATATAACGTGCGTTAGAGAATACGTTAGCAGTACCCCACATCAGGGTGATGCCTGTTTCTGCTTGTTTTTGTTTTGCATAAGCAACGATAGCTTTCAGGTTAGCTTCGTATTCTTCGATAGATGAACCTTCGCTGATTAAGTCGATATCGTGGAAGCAGTAGTATTTGATTCCAATTTTGCTCATAAATTCGAAACCTGCATCCATTTTATCTTTTGCAGCTTGCAATGCATCAGCAGCACCTACCCAAGGGTGTTTTTGTGTTTGTCCACCAAATGGGTCGCCACCATCAGCACATAATGTATGCCACCAGGCCATTGAGAATTTAAACCATTCAGCCATAGTTTTTCCATAAACTACTTTTTCAGGATTGTAGTAACGGAATGCTAATGGGTTTTTACTTTCTTTTCCTTCAAATTTAATTTGTCCCACTGATGGGAAATAAACTTTTGCACTCATGATCCAAATTTATTAATTATGATTTATTATTTATTTTTTGATTATCTTCTCGAACGTCGAAATGATATTTTTTCTTTAAATGTGTTTGTCTAACAGAGCTTTCCAGCTTTCATAAGCAGCTTCGTATTCTGCTTTCTTAGTAAGATTTGGCTCTATTGTTTCAAGTTTCTTCAAGCTACCAAATGCTTCAGCAAACGATTTGTAATATCCTGAGCCAACTGCTGCACCACGGGCTGCACCTACCGACCCGTCGGTATTGTACAATTCAATGGTTGCACCGCTGATTCCGGCAAGAGTTTCACGGAAAATTGGACTGAGGAACATATTGGCTTTTCCGGCGCGAATAACTTTTGCGTCGATACCAATCTGCTTCATGATTTCCATTCCATAGTTGAACGAGAACACGATGCCTTCTTGAGCTGCTCTGAAGAGGTGTGCCTGAGAGTGGCTGTTGAAGCTGATTCCGCTAATTTGCGACCCAATGTTTTTGTTCCGCAATACGCGTTCGGCTCCGTTTCCAAAAGGCAAAATGCTTACCCCGTCGGAACCTATGGCAACTTTCGATGCCAGCTCGTTCATTTCAGCGTAGTTATAAGCGTTGTTGCCAACGTTTTTGTTCATCCACGAGTTGAGAATACCTGTTCCGTTAATGCAAAGCAACACACCCAAACGGTTGAGGTTTGTGGTGTAGTTTACATGGGCAAAGGTATTTACCCTTGAATAGGGATCATACTTTACTTCGCCGCTAACACCGTACACTACGCCCGATGTTCCGGCTGTAGTAGCTATTTCGCCCGGATTCAGCACATTGAGCGATAAGGCATTGTTTGGCTGGTCGCCCCCACGATAGGTTACTTTTGTTCCTGCGGCCAACCCCAGTTCTTTGGCAACTTCGGCTGTTACTTCGCCCTGTTCAGAGAATGTGGGTACTATTTCAGGAATCATAGAACTGTTGAACCCGTAATGATCCATAATCATTTTCGAGACTTCATTTTTCTGAAAGTCCCAGAACATACCTTCCGAAAGTCCCGATATGGTGGTTCGGGCCTGGCCGGTTAAGCGCAACGCAATGTAGTCGCCGGGTAACATTATCTTGTCGATTTGTGCATACACGTTGGGTTCGTTTTCTTTAACCCACATAAGTTTCGACGCGGTAAAATTGCCGGGTGAGTTCAGCAGACTTCCAAGGCAACGTTCTCCGCCAAGGGTTTCGAAGGCCTTGTCGCCAATAACTGCGGCACGGCTGTCGCACCAAATAATTGACGGACGAAGCACATTGTTATTTTTGTCGACAACAACCAGCCCGTGCATTTGGTACGATATCCCGATGGCTTCAATCTCTTTGGCGTCGATTTCCGACGATGCCATTACCGATTGGGTAGCCAGTTTCAGGTTGTCCCACCATAAGTCGGGGTGTTGTTCGGCCCAGCCTGCTTTTTGGGCTGTAATCTTCATCTCTTGTTTCGGAAAAAAGTCGGATGCCACGCACTCTCCGGTTTCTCCATTTATCAGTGAAGCTTTTACCGATGAGCTTCCAACATCATAGCCTAAAAAGTACATCTCTCTTCCCTTTTTTTAAGGTTATTATCTAAAATGATTTTCGCAAAATAAATTTAGTTGGTACAACAAATTTTGTGTGTACCGGGTTAAGTACATATTCGGCTGCAAGTTTTCCCATTCGCTGAAAGTCGGTCGAAAGAACAGTAATACCTTCTTTTACAAATCGTTTCATTGGAGTTTCATTGTACGATATGATCCCAATGTCGCTTCCAGGTTCAAATTTTTTCTCGGTTGCTTGGTCGAGTATCATGGCCAAGGTACGGTCGCTTACCAATAAGTACAGGTCTCCTTTTTGAATGTCTATTTTTTTGGGGTCGTAGATCACAGAAAAATTCAACTGGTTGTCGCTGCCAAATTTCATGAAATTGGTGATGGCTTCTTTTGGATGGAAGGTCATCTTTTCGGGGTAGAGGAAAACAAATCGTTTGTATTTCTTTATCCGATCTATTTCTTCTTGAAGATTGTCGTAAACACTTTTCCCAAAATCCTGACAAACAAATGAGTGTCCTTCGTTGGCGTGAATGTTCCAGTCAATTATCAACAACTTTTCAGTTGGAATTTTATTGATGACCCGTTCCATTTCGGGATGGTCGAAATTCATTACAATGTAGTAACTGTAACGGCCCAGGCTATCGTCTATAATTTGTTCGAATACTTCGAGGTTGTAATGGTGAAAATGCAGGTCGACCGAAATGTTCCCGGGCAAATTTGCCCTAAACCCATCGTATAGTACTTCCTTGTAAGCTTTAAATGTATCGAGGAACAGTAATACCCGATTTCGGTTGCGGGTGACAAAATACCCACGGTTGGGAACCGATTCGATGATTCCTCGGTTTTTCAGTTCGCCATAGGCTTTAAAAACTGTGTCGCGCGACAGACCGGCATTTTTCATCAGATCGTTTACCGATGGTAACAAATCTCCTTCCGATAGCGACCCTTCGTTTAATGCATCAACCACAGCATCTACAAGCTGAAGATATTTCAGCGTATTCGACTGCGGATTGATATTTAACGTAAAACTCATGCTGTTCTGGTCTGTTCTGGTACAAATATAAGTTTCTTTTTCATTCTAATGCAATAGCTCTTGAACGATTTTTTTGTGTTATAAAACATCTTTTGCAAAACTTTGTCTCAAATAATTTTTTACTCTCAAGCATTGTAAACATTTTTTTCGCGATTATATTGCCGGTGGATATTTCCTTCGGGGTCTGATAAATGCTTTTCCCCTTTAGTTATGCCGGGATTGGTTTGTATATTTACCGCAGATTGATTGTTGTTAAGGCAAAGAGCATTACAAAACATTATTTTCGAATGGATTAAATTCTATGGGAACACGTATCCTAAATATGGAAGGCATTGGCGCAGTAACTTTTACACGCAGAAAAGGGTCACGCCGGATATCGCTCAGGGTGAAGCCCGATGGCAGTGTGTTGGTCAACCATCCTTGGTTTGCTGCCTCGAATGATGTGCTTGGCTTTGTTGCCGAACATGCCGGATGGATTCTCGAGCAAAAGGAAAAAATGGCAGGGCGAAAGATTCGTTATCAACTGGATGAAATGGTACAGATTAAAAACACAACCATTAAAATTAGCCGTTCAGGGGTCAATAAGCTCGAGGCCGGGGTTTCGCCCGGGTTGGTTGTTGTGGCAGTTCCAGTAAATTTGCCGGTTGAGTCTGATGAGGTGCAGCATTTCATTCGTGGGGTTGTTACCCTGGTTTGCCGTAAAGAAGCCAAAAAATATCTTCCCGAACGTACACGGCAACTGGCTCAGCGCAATGGTTTCTTTTTCCGTAAAGTGTTTATCAAAAATCTGAAAAGCAAATGGGGAAGTTGTTCATCGCAGCAAAATATTAACCTGAACCTTTCATTAATGCTGATGCCCGACCATCTTATTGATTATATTATTCTTCACGAGCTTGCCCACTTACGCGAGCCAAACCATGGCCCCGGATTTTGGGCGCTTCTTAATCAACTCACCGAAAACAAGGCAAAAGCTCTCGACAGGGAAATAAGGAAAAACTATCATATTTTATAGATTGCCGTTAGCCTGCCAGATTTTTTGTTTTTCTTTCCCCGATGAGTAATGGAAAAAACTTCTTTAGTTGTCAATGGCTATAGGGAAATGACGATTTGTTGTTGATTGCTTTTGTAAACTATGTAACTACCTATTCAATGTTTACTGTGGCTAAACATAATCAGAATGGTTTTTTCTGTAAATTGCATAGATATTTAATACGATTACCAATGTTGAACGATCGGGAACTGTTTTTGCAAATTAAGCAAGGCAACAAAAAAAGCTTTGAGAAACTTTTTATGGCCTATTATGCCCCGCTATGTGCTTTTGCCCGAAAATATATTAAAGATGCCGATGAGTGCGAGGAAATTGTTCAAAGTTTCTTTACCCGGTTGTGGGACAAACGGGATGACCTTGAAATTAATCTTTCGGTGAAAAACTATCTGTTTAGCTCGGTGCGAAACAGATGTATCAATTATTTGAAGCACAGTAAAATTAAAGTTGAATATCAAAATGATTTCTTAAAGTCTACCGATACCCAGTCTGATTTTTCTGATGCCATGCTCGAGATCGATTTGGTTGAGAAAATAGAGAAGAGTATTGCTGAATTGCCGCAACGCAGGCGCGAAATATTCGTCTTAAGCCGTGAAAAGGGGCTTAAGTACCGCGAAATAGCCGACGAGTTGGGTATTTCAATCAAGACTGTTGAGGCACAAATGGGGCAGGCGCTTAAAGACTTGCGCGACAGCCTGAAAGAATACCGGCAGTTGCTTATTTCTTTTTTGTTTGTTTTGCCGCTAAGGGTAAGCAAACGTTGAAATGTCTTTTGTGTATACAAACCGAATGGTTTTTTTGAAGTGAAGGAGTGATAAAACAATGATGAGTGAAAATTGGGATATTATTGCCAAATATTTGGCTAACGAGGAGTTGAACGATGAAGAACTTCAAATCGTTGAAAACCTGAAAAACGATGCCGAGGGGCAGCAATTGCTTCGCGAGTCGGCTGGTGTTTTCGACGATACTAGCCTCTATTTGCAGCAGAAGCAATATAATACGCTGAATGCATGGCAAAAGGTGAATGCCAGTGTTGCCCGCAGTGCCCGGCGAAGGTTATTCGTAATCAGTTCCAGGGTTGCCGCTGCAGTCGTCATTCTGGTGGTATCAGCTTTTGCTTTATGGCAATTGGGCAGCAACCACAACTCACTTACCGAGTTTTCCACAGCCATGAACGATGTGTCGAAACCCGTGCTTGTGTTGCCCGATGGAACTAATGTTACGGTGAACCGGAATTCAAAAATAAGCTATCCGGAAAAATTTACCGGAAATACCCGCGAAGTTACCCTTTCGGGCGAAGCTTTTTTCCAAGTGACACCAAACCCTGATAAGCCGTTCATTATTCATGCAAACGGGGCTTCGGTCAAAGTGTTGGGAACTTCGTTTAATGTGTATGCATATGGAAATGAGCCAATAGTTGAGGTATTGGTAAAAACAGGGAAAGTTGAACTGCTTGGCAAAAACGCCGGGACTGTTTCGAGTTCGGTGCTGCTTATGCCAGGAGAAAAGGGCGTTTTTGTGAAAGCAAAAGGAGAAATGGCGAAACAGCAAGAACCCAATTTTAACAATTTTTCTTGGCTGACCAACGAAATTGAATTCGATAACACTCCATTGCCTGAAGTTGTAGCCACCATAAACCGGGCTTTTCCCGTAACGGTTGAAACAGCTGCCGGTGTAGACGCAAACCTGCACCTCACGGCCACTTTCAACCAGCAAAAGCCTGAGTATATTCTCGATGTACTTGCCCTTACCCTTAATTTGCGTCTGGAGAAAGCCCAGGACAATCATTATATTATTAGCAAGATAGATTAATTGTGCCGGGGAGTGCTTTCATGGTTCCCTGACAATTGGGCACTGTGTATTCAAGTGTTAACCGTTTAACGTACTGAGTTATGAAGAGGAATTGTTGGTATAAAATAGCGTTAGTGTCACTTGTATTGGCACTTTTCGTTGGGCTCCCACTTAGGGGCAAAGCCCAAAAAACCATTAATGTACTTGAGCAAAACATATCGATAATTGCCGAGGATGAGTACCTCGAAGTTGTGTTGAGGAAAATTTGTGACCAGTTTAATCTCGATTTTGATTACAATTCAAAACTGATTAAAGGAAAGAAAGTAAACCTCAGCATATCGAACAAATCGCTGAAAGAAGTCCTCGAAAGCCTGATGAAGGATTTCTATCTCATCTTCGAAATCGAAAACAACTTGCTGGTTGTTCGTGATTATATTCCGTTGTCTGAAACAGGCGATATAGAACGAATGTATTCAGAACCCTCGCTTGGGTTTTCTTTCGACAATCCCAACCGTAAATCGGTAAGCGTAAAGTTTCGTCAGATCAATAATCTTATTGTTATCCCAGTAAGTATAAATGGCTCCGATTCTATGAATTTTATTCTCGATTCGGGCATTAAAGATCCCATCATTACTGAGTTAACCCTGGTCGAAGAACTCAATCTTAATTACATGAAGGCTATTGAGTTGAAAGGACTGGGAACTGACCTTACCACTCAGGCCTATCAGTCGGGCGACAATACTATTGCCCTCCCGGGTATGCAGGCGCGGCATCAGAAAATCAACGTGATCATCGACGAGAACTTTCAAATTTCGCAAATACTTGGTATGCCGGTTCACGGGCTTATTGGCTTCAACATGTTCAGCAACTATGTAATCAAGGTCGATTATATCTCCGAAGTACTTACCTTCTACCGTCACGATGCGTTTGAATATAAACCCCGAAAGAACGATATCGTATTGCCTATTCACTTTGTTAAAAATAAGCCGGTTATCCGTGCCGAAGTAAAGCAGGATTCTGCCACTATTGTACCGGTTTGGCTGTTAATCGATACCGGGGCAAGCGATGCCTTGTGGCTTTCTGCCTCGTCAGACGAGAAACTGAAAATCCCTGAATCTAATGTCTTTACTTTTCTTGGTGTAGGGCTTGGGGGAGACCTTTACGGACATAAAGGCCGAATCAGCGCTTTGTGGATTGGTGGACGTTTCCTCGATTTGCCTATCGTATCTTATCCCGAATCGGGTTTTATAAACCAAGTTATTGAACAGGAAAATCGGAATGGTTCTATTGGTGGCGAGATTTTGCGCCGTTTCACCACTATTTTCGACTATAAAAATAAAATGCTGGTATTGAGGCCGAATGGCGACTTCAACGATGGATTTTACTACAACATGAGTGGGCTCGAAATCATAAACCCTGTGCCCGGAATACCTGTTTTCACCATTAGTAATGTGATGGAAAAATCGCCGGCATGGGAAGCTGGTATCCGCGAAAACGATCAGGTGCTATCAGTAAATTCAAACGACCACCGGAATTTAACCCTCAACGACATTAACCTGATGCTCCGCCAACGACAGGATAAAAAAATAACCATGATCCTTTTGAGAAATGGACAAAAAATTAAAACTTCGTTTCATTTGAAAGAAAGCTTTTAACGTTGGAAGTTCGATGTTTCTTGCCCAATCTGATCTAAGAACAGTTTTCGACTTCGTTGAATGCCCAAAGGAAATTTGACATAATGAGATGAGAATATATGCCGCTCTTGCAGTTTTGATGGTAATGCTGGTCAAGGTTTCTTTTGCCCAGCAAAACATTGGTCTGCTCTCTTCTGAAGTGCGGCTGCCATTGACTCCCGTGGTAAAAGCCGATCTTCTCGATAGTATCGAAAAGCGGCTTGGCATTCATTTTTCCTATAACCCCGAATGGATTGGTGCTACCGATACGGTTTCTTTTTCAACTGAGAAAGTGGTTTTGCTTGACCTGCTTTCACAACTCACCGATAGCTCAACCACGGGTTTTCATCTGCTCGATAATCAGTTGGTATTCTATCCATTGAAATCTGATGACGTGAGCAGGCCTGCTATTCCTGTCGACCCATTTGTAGTGGTAGGGGGTATGGTTACCGATGCCAAAGACAAAAGCCCGGTCCCTTATTGTAATATTGCCGTGACGGGAAAAGGCTTGGGAGCTATGTCGAACAACGACGGAAAATTCCTTATTAAGATTCCTGCCTCATGCATCAACGATACCTTGCGTTTTTCGTGCATGGGCTATATGCCGTATTTTATTCCTGTGGCCGAAGCCAAAGACTCGCAGCTTGCTGTCACCCTGTCGAAAAAGATTTTCAACCTGAAAACGATCGATGTTGTTCATTATCAGCCGTCGGTTTTGTTGCAGAAATATTTCGATAATGTGAGGAAAAACTACGAGAACGAGTATAACCTGTTTACTACATTTTATCGAGAGATTGTACGCGAAGACAATGATTTTACTGATGTTTCCGAAGCTGTGCTTCATGTGCTCAAGGCTCCGTATTCGAGCGTTGTACGCGAAGATATGGTGAAGTTCCTGAAAGGGAGAAAAAGCTCTAATGTGCGGCCTTTTAATGACATACGTTTTAAGTTGCGCGGTGGCCCATATTATATCACTAAGCTCGATGTAGTGAAAAACGAAGAAAGTTTCATTAACCCTGATTTTATTAGTTTATTTAATTACAGTTTCGAGCGTAAAACCTTGCTTGCAGGGCGTGAAACGGCTATTGTGGCTTTTTCGCCGGTTTATAACCTGCGTGAATTGCTTTACGAAGGGTTGCTCTATTTCGATATTGAAACCGGTGCACTGGCCAGGGCCGAATTTAACTACACCCGTCAGGGTTTAAAAGAGGCTCGGCGGCTCATGATAGAGAAAGAACCCCGTAACCACAAAGCCATCCCTGCCGAGTTGTCGTACGTGGTTGAATATACTTTTGTGCAGGGGAAATGGTACCTCTTGTCGGCACAATCATCCATGGAAATTAAAATCATTGATCGGGAGAAGAGGCAGAAAACAAACTTTTACAGTACTGCTGAAATGCTTGTTACATCGATCGAGAAAGGAGATTTACTCCATTTTAGCCGGAAAGAGATCTTTCGCCCCGGTGAATTCTTTACCGAGAAAATAACCAGTTACGATGAACAGTTTTGGTCCGATTATAATGTAATTGAGCCGGAAGAGGACTTGCAAAAAGCCGTGAAAAATTTCGACGACCACAATTTAATTATTTCAACAGATTAAACGATTTTGTTATGAATACCAAAGCTTTCCGTAGTACACTTTTTCTTGCCTTTTGGCTGTTATGCCTCTGGGCCTTTTCGCAACCGGCGAATACCCCGGTAGGGAAACTAAATGCGGTACTCGAACAGGCTAAAAATACCTTCGATAAAGATAAGGTGTTTGTTAAGACTGATAAAGACATCTATTCGCCGGGAGAAAAAATATGGTTCTATGCTCAGGTTTACAACGCGTTAACCCAACAACTCTCTTCGGCTGCTGAACTTATTGTCATGTTGAAAGGTGAAAATGGCGAAGTGATTGGTGACAGTCGGTACGTGCTTATTAACGGACAAAGTGAAAATTGGTTCCAGGTTCCTTCATGGTCTCCTGAGGGGAATGTCTATTTGGTCGCTTACACATCAGCGGCCATTCGTGCCAACGATGCTTCGTTAGCCGCAGTTAAGCCTCTTATCATTAATACTTATCGTAAGAACGATTTTATTATTGATGCATGGCTTAATAAAGAAATCTATTCCCCTGGCGAAGAGGTAAAATTGTCGGTTAAACTCACCTCGCTAACTCCCGGCCATAAAAAGGAAAAACTGGAGATTGCCCTTTACGACCGCACTACAAAAAAGTATTCCCAAAAATTTACCCTTGCAGTTAATCAGGTTAACGAGTTAAAAATTAAACTTCCTTCGAAGGTGGATAATGGCCTTAGTTTAACGCTGGGGCTTGCCGGGAAAGGAAGCATTTTGCATAAAATTCCTCTTCGTACAACCGACGATAATATTTCTGTTGATTTTTACCCTGAGGGCGGGGTGTTATTGGCCAACAATATACAGCGTATTTTGTACCGGGCAACCGATCCGTTTGGCATCCCTATCGACATAGAAGGTAATGTTTTCGACCAATTTGGTAACCAGGCAGGGGCGGGGAAAATCATAAAAAAAGGGTACGGTCTCATTAGCCTGATGGCAATGCCTGGACAAAAATATTCGTTTAAGATTACCGACCCTTATGGGAAAAACCTCGAGTTTGAATTGCCTGTTGCCCAACCCGAAGGGGCTGTTTTTTCATTGTTGAAAACTGAAGATTCGACCCTGAAAACAGCTGTATTTACCAGTGGAAAGTACGAAGGGCAGCCACTTACTTTGGCGGCTGTGGCAGCTGGCGAAATGGTTTTCTCGGCGCCGGTTCAGGGCGCTGGCAAAAGCAGTGTGAAAATCGCCACTTCGGCATTACCTCCGGGCATTGTCAACTTTGTGGTGTTGGGGCCACAGGCCGAGATCCTCTCTCAACGCCTGGTGTTCAATGCATCTGCAAACGATTCTTTGATCGGGATTAAAACCCTTCTGGAGCCCTCGCCAGCCAACGGAAATACAAAAATCAGAATTGATCTTTCGGGTTTTCAGGACCGGTATGGTTCGTCGAAACTCAATGTGAAAGTGGTCGACAAATTTGCGCTTTTCAACACTGCTCCTTCGCCCTATCGTTCGTTTCTGAAATATCCGCTTCTTACACCGGTCCCCCAAACAGTGCTCGATATATATCTGACTAATCTTGAGCTTATTGCCAACGAGACCAGGCATTTTTCCCTGGCTGGACATTACAATGAGGGGAGTCCCGATTCTCGTTCTTCCAGTAAAAATATCTCGGGTGTGGTGGTCGACAAAAATCATAAAGGGGTTGCAAAAGCCACAGTTATGGCCATTCAGCCCGATAATATGTTTCAGGCAACAACCCACACCGATGCCCGCGGCCGTTTCAGTTTTGAAGGGATGACAAAATCAAAAGATGTTATTGTGAAGGCATTTAGCTCGTCTGGAAAGAAGTCATATACTGTACATCTTGATCAAACGTTTGATGAATCGCTCGATGATGTAATTTTTATGGAGTCATTTTTAGCCAGGCCTGAATTCAACGAGACCGATCTGGTTCCCTATTGCAAGAAGAACCGTGAGCTGCTGCGCCAGCTGGGAGGTGAATACCATGAGCCAAAGCAAGCCAAAATCTCGAATACTGAAAAACTGTTGCAGTCAGGCGCAACAATTCTTGATGTGATTAAAATGACCCGTCCGTTCAGGCTCGATGGCAACCAGATTGTTTTTTATGGTTCCGAAAATTCGTTCAACTTCCAGTCGGGTGCCCTTATTGTTATCGATGGCCAAAAAATGGGAACCGATATTGCTGCCTTGAACATGCTTAATCCTACCGAGGTGAAGTCTATCAATATAAGCACTAATCCGGTAGATATTCAGCGGTATACAGGGCTAAACTCGGTTGGACTGATTGAAATTACTACCCGCGGAAATTTGGAAGCACGGAGAGTTGAAGAAAATCAGAAAGTCTCAGCCGAAATTGTCTCAAAGCGAACCGCCATGACCGATAATGTGTGGAGCTACCAAACTACACTGGTGTGGGAAAACAATATTCCTGTTCCTGATAATGGAGTGGTTGAAATTGATGTAAAACATAGCGAGATACAGTCTGAATTTGTTGTTTTTGTCGATGTAGAGTCCCTTGGAGGCATTTCCCAGCACCGGGTATCGACATTCTCAACAGTGAAAAAGGGCTCAGAGGAGTAAGCGTTCGAACCCAAAAACGCTCTCTTCAGGTAGTGTCGATTTTACAAACGTAATTATTTCATAGGGCGAATGACGTAATCCGGCAAGTTGGTTTTCTATCCCTTTTAATTGTCCTGGTGAAATGTAATTCCCCGTTAATGAAGCTTCTGTAATAATCCCCTTTTCTACGGTAAGTTCACAAGCGAGGGTGGTGTTTTCCCCGGTATCGATGCTGTTACAAAAACGATAGGGAGGCGAGTACCCGTAATTCCATTCCCATGTAGAATATTTTGTGCGGGCGAGCATCTCTATTTCCGCAATCATTTCATTAAAAAGGGTTGATATCCTGGCCGATGGGTTTTCCTGTTGTATATGTTGTACAATATGCTGCATAACGCTTTCAACAGAAATGGTGTTGCCGGTAATTTCGGAAAGGCTGCTTACCATGCTTCGTACCGAAGGGATACCATTACCCTCGAATTGCCCTGATTCTCTTTTAAGCGCTCTGGAAAGATGGGTTAAGTCTGAGTTTATCAACAAGGTACCATGACTGAGAACCCGGTTTCGAAAAACGTGCTGTGCGTGGCCCGAGAGTTTTTTACCATCAAAGATGATGTCATTTCGGGCATTGCTTGTGGCATCTATCCCCATGGTTTTTAGCACCTTTACAATAGGCTCAGAAAAATCTCCAAAGCTGGTCTTCGCCGGGTCTGCTACGGTCTTGTGAAACGAAAAGTTGAGGTTCCCGCTGTCGTGATATACCGCACCGCCACCCGACAAACGTCTGATTACCTTTATGTTGTTTTCGGCAATCATTACAGGGTTAACTTCGGCAAGGGTAACTTGGTGTTTGCCAATAATCACCGATGGACTGTTGCTGTACAGGAACAGGATATCCTCTTTCCCGTTCCGAAAGAAAACTTCTTCGGCAGCAAGGTTTACGACCGGGTCGGCACTTGGCGACACAATGCAACGCATGGCCTAGAAGAAACGGGTTTCTTTTCCGCAGATATCGCTTAACAGGTTATTTGCCAATCGGCTGGCTCCAATACGAAAGAGTTTTGGGGTGAGCCACTCATCGCCCAGCAGCTCTTTTACAATCGACAGATAAATGAGGGCATCTTCGGTGGAAGAAATTCCTCCAGCAGGTTTGAAACCAATTTTCTCGCCTGTTTCGCTGTAATGCCAGGCAATGGCCGAACACATAACGTAAGCTGCCATTGGGGTAGCAGCAGGTTCAATCTTACCCGTTGACGTTTTTATGAAATCGGCTCCGGCATTGATGGCCAGTACCGATGCTTTCCATATATTCTCGGGGGTTTTTAGGGCTCCGGTTTCAAGAATAACTTTTAAATGGGCATCGCCCATGCAGGCTTTTATGGCTGCAATGTCGTCGTGGGCGGCTTGATAATCACCGGCAAGAAAATGGCTGAGAGCCAGCACAATGTCAATTTCGTCGGCACCGGCTTTGAGGGCCAGTTTGGTCTCTTCAACCTTTACTTTGGTAAACGTCATCGACGAGGGAAAACCTCCCGAAACCGCGGCAATGTTCACTTCGGGTAATTGAAGCGTTTTCTCAACGGTGGCTACCATGTTGGGGTATACGCAAATGGCAGCTACATTGTCGAGCTCTTTGAACTGCGATGGAAAATCGTTTACTTTTTGTGTGAACTGTTGTACATGCTCAACGGTATCGGTTGAGTTAAGCGTGGTAAGGTCGATAAACGACAAAGCCAGCTTTTTGTTTTCAATAGTATTATGAATGGTTTTGGCATTGGCGATTATGGTTTGTAAGTCGTTCTCCAATTCTGTGTGGTCGAAATTAAATTGTTCTGTTTTCATAGCTGTTAATTGTTATCATCGTTGGTAATGTATCCTATCTTTTTTCTTGGTTTTTGGGGTGGTTCAATGAGGTAACGCAGGGCTTGAAAAACTTCGGTAAACTGTTCGTCGAATTTTTCTTCCAACGAATCGATGCGCGAAACCAAATCGGAGTAGTTCAAAGCCATTCTTCTTATTGAAACAAATGCCCTCATAATTTCGATGTTCACTTTGATAGCGGTATCGCTTCGCAATACACTTGAAAGCATCGCAACACCTTGTTCCGTAAAGACGATTGTCCCGTAACGTGTTGACTGTAAAGGTGAGGTCACAAATTGTGACCTCAAATTTTCAAACTCTGTTTGAGTTAGCTCAAACATAAAATCCTTTGGGAAGCGGTCGATATTCCTTCGTACAGCCTGCTTAAGCACTTTGGTTTCCACCCCGTAAAGCTCGGCCAGATGAAAGTCGAGCATCACCCGCTGCCCCCTGATTTCAAAAATCTTGTTCATGATCACGTCCAGTTCCATAGCATTCAAATTTGGAAGAATAAAACTACAAAAACTAAGCATTGTAAACAAGCAGGTAAAAAATCACTTTCTCGACAAATCTTCTTTCAATTTCTCGTTGGAGGCGTGCCTTTCCTTATCGCGCAGGGTTTTCTTCTCGATATTTTTGCGGAAAGCTTCTTCCAAATCTACGTTGGTTTGGTTGGCCAGGCAAATGAGCACCCAAAGCACATCGGCCATTTCGTCGGCCAGGGTATCGGCAGTTTCGCCGGCTTTGAACGATTGGTCACCGTACTTGCGGGCCATAATACGGGCCAGTTCGCCCACCTCTTCAGTAAGGATGGCCATGTTGGTTAATTCGCTGAAATAACGTACACCAATGGTGCGTATCCACTCATCGACCTGTTTTTGTGCTTGTTTAATGGTTAATTCGTTCATTGTTATGTGAAAGTTATACCAAGTGCAATTTCAAAACCGACCAAAACCGCGCAGGCATAATGTTCTCTGCTGTGCATTTTAGTCTTTTCCTGCTTTTAAAAACAAATTTAATTGATTTGCGGGTTTTGGACGAAATTTATCAATAAATATGAATTGCCTTGGTGAATAGCCATGGGCTTCAGCCCATGAATTGGAATTTCCAGCATCAACAAATCATGGCTTTAGCCAAATATTTTACCCCATTTAGCCCGCAATAGAGTTGGAAATTGGATATTCAATATTGGATATTGATAATTTGTCCTGTCTTTAGAGACGCGATTAATCGCGTCTCTACAGACTTTCCCCCTTGGGGGGAATGGGAAGGGGGCTTTTATTGCGCCCGACCACACATTATCTCTTTTGCCATCATCCTACCGCGGCTATGTTGAATTGACAATGGAAAATGGACAGTTGACAATGATAAAGCAGCCTGGTAAGGCAGTTGAAAGCAGTTGAAAGCAATAGAAGGCATTGAAAGTAATAGAAGGCAATAGAAAGCAATAGAAAGCATTGAAAGCAATAGAAAATCGTTAATCAAAAATCATTATTGTATTTAAAGAAAAAACTACTCACTACCCACTACTCACTACCCACTATTCACTACCCAATACTCATTACCCACTACTCATTACCCACTACTCACTACTCCCTACCCAGTTAATCAATCATAATTCTTCGCGTCTTTGTGTCTTTGTGTTAAAAAGAAAAGATCCGCATTCCGAACAAATAATAAATCATCAATAATAAATCCC
>Ga0123334_1000591_pt1 | contig 49680 bp, 39 predicted proteins | sample BiotimSIPDNA_FD_89706 | JGI IMG/M metagenome (GOLD analysis project Ga0123334, IMG submission 89706) | Anaerobic biogas reactor microbial communites from Washington, USA - Biogas_R1 time_0 SIP DNA | ecosystem: Engineered > Bioreactor > Anaerobic > Unclassified | place: Washington, USA...
CTCTCACGCCGGAAGCCGGGGTTCAACTCCCCGTGGGACTACCATTAGTCATTAAAGGGCCGCAAACAATAGCCCCGATCATTCCACAACGGACAAAATACAGGCACAAAACCCTCTTCGGAGTCAACCTCTCTTGAGGAGGGTTCTTGCGTGCCATAATTATCTCGGAACCCAATCGCCTGAAGCGGTTTTCTAAGTCCTTCCTCCCCGGCTTTCCTTTTTTCCACAAGCCTCGCCGGCTTATGGACAGTGTTTTTGAATACCCCATAGTTTCCACTTTTTTTATCATTGAAAAAAAGGTAAAAAATAGAGAAAGTCAAAACCACCCAGAAAGAACAATCGTCATGTCATGCCAGCTGATATGGAATCCATCCCGTGCCCTTGAATTCTCAGCCTGATTGACTCCGGATGCCCATACGGGGAGGAGAATGACAGACACCGTAACATCGCTGTTTCCATGCCGTCGAGGTTAACCGGGTCATATCTTAAATCTTCTCACAGGAGGTAAAAATGGAGTTGAAGGGAAGCAGGACCGAAGACGTTTTACGGAAAGCATTGAATGCGGAATTGCGTCAGAGTTTCGAATATCGCTACTTTGCCGGAATGGCGCGGCAGGCGGGTCTTCAGCAGGTTGCGGAGATTTTTGAGGCTACCGCAGCCAATGAACTGGAGCATGCCCGCCATGAATATGAATTTCTCGGAGGTGCAGGGAATTCGCTGGAAAATGTCCGGCAGGCCGTCAGCAATGAACACGATCAGGTTCTTAAATTCTACCCGCAGGCTGCGGAAACGGCCGAGCAGGAGGGGTTTACAGAGATTGCTGAATTCTTCCGACGGATTGTCGATGTCGAGGAAAAGCACGAGAAGAATTTTCAGGAACTGCTGCATGGGATAGAAAAGGAGACTGAATTCGAAGGCCGAACCGTGGGACATTCCTCTGTGGAGATGGCGCAGTTGATGCTGCCGGAGCAGGCTAACCCGGCTGGATTCGTGCATGGCGGGGAATTGATGAAGATGATGGATAATGCGGCCGGGGTGGTGGCCGCCCGGCATGCGCATTCCAATGTCGTTACCGCCCGGGTGGAGGACATTGTCTTTCAGAGTCCGGTTCGCGTCGGCAGCGTGGTTTTCGTGAAAGCCAGACTCGTGTTTGCCAGCCGCTCCTCCATGGTCATCCGGGTCGACCTGGAGATGGAACATATCAGCCTGGAAAAGGGCCATGACGGCCAGGAACATAGAGTCCCCGCGATGACGGCAAATTTCGTGATGGTGGCCGTGGATGAACAGGGAAAGGCCAGTGCCGTTCCAAAACTGATCCTGCTTACGGAAGAAGAGGAAAGGCTCTTCGCCGCCGCAGAGGAGGGCTATAAAGCAAGAAAGAAATAGGCTATGCCGAAAAAAAGCAGGCGAATCCCGCATCTGTCAGTCTGTCAAGGGCCAGGGCCGAAGTCCCACGACAGGAATCCGGCTTTCCTCTGAAATAGAGTTACAGAAGGGTATCTAATGGGCGCCTGAAAATCATTATGGATAAGGTAAAGTGAAGGATGACTGCCGGACTTGGTTTTTCCGGGAGATCAGGAATCATGATAAGTGTCGAGAGGAGGAGTATAAACGGCGACCGTCTTTTCCCCTGTGATCTTTACGGTCGTCACGGCATTCAGGACTGAAAAACAATTGCCGATTTTTTCTCCGCGATTATCCAGGATATCGAAGCCATGGAGATTCATTCTGCGAAATGCGGCTTTGTTCAGCATGTTCTGCACCAACTCTTTCATATTCCCTGGAGAGAACTCCATTGGCTTCCACAGACCCAGATCCAGATTCCAGGTTTTTTCGATACCGATGATGGCGTTGGGATAATTTTCAGAACCGCTGATGTAATAAACCAGGTTGCCGTCCACTTCGTAGCGTTCGTAGGCCTCGGTCACTTTCTGGCTGGGCCGGATCTTTCCATAGGGCGCATCGGCTGTACGCCAGAGGATGATTATAATCAATGCGACAAGAATAATTCCAATGGCTGTTAACAATTGTGTATTCATTTGCGGATCTTTCAGAGTTTTTTTTCTGTTCCACTCTAATGCGTCATGAGAAGCTGCATTCAGAAAAGAACCTGCCGCGGTGTCCTCGAGCGGGGATCTGCAGCGGGACGCATGTTTGACTGCAGAATTTAAAGAAAACGCCAAGTCATCCTCTTAATTGACTGACTTGGCGTTTCTTCATCCGGTTCGGGAACTGCGACAGGAATTGACAGGCTACTGGGTTTGCGCCTGTGTCTGGGGCGCGATTTTGATCTCCACTCTCCTGTTCTTCTGTCGTCCCGCCTCTGTATCGTTCGTCGCTATGGGCATCGTTTCTCCATAACCGACCACTTCGATGCGGCTATCCGCTACACCGCGCTGGACCAGCAGCGTTTTGACGGCATTGGCCCGCCGCGTAGAAAGATCCATGTTGTAGGCATCGGAGCCGACGCTGTCCGTATGACCTTCCACTCGAATGAGGGTTTCCGGGTATTGAGTCATCACACCTGCAACCCGGTTGATTTCAGAATAGAGGCCCGGTCTCACTTCCGCCGAGTTGGTATCGAAGGTTACGTCACCTTTGAACGTCACTGCCAGGAGATTGCCTTCCCTGGAAACGGCAGCCGCGTCTGAGGTTGCCAGCACATTTCTCATGTCTCTTTCCTGGTTATCCATCATTTTACCGACGGCAGCGCCCCCGGCCCCCCCAACGGCCGCGCCGATGGCCGCGCCGATCAGAGTTCCCGATGTACTGCGACCGATGACCTGTCCGATCAGTGCTCCCGCTGCCGCACCGCCTGCCGCTCCGTAAAGACCGCCTTTGGTCGTTTTCGTCTGAGTTTGAGGAGCCGCGCAACCTGCCAGGAACAATAGGCACAGCAAAACAGAAATTCGTTTCATGCTCATTTTTCTTCCCCCTTGTGAAAATGATTTTTTGTGCTTCTATTACTGAAAATCAAATTATCTTCTGCGTGTTTCAAAGACGTTCACGCAGCCTGCTGGCAAGGACGTCTTTCCGTAAACCGGCGATTTCCCTGATCATGAAGGTCATGATCTTTCCCAGAGATATTGTATTTTCACTTGGGAAGTATAAACAGAGCTATCCGTTCCGTCAATACGATTTTATCTTCCGGGCCTTTAAGCAAATGACTTTAAAGGCTTATTCAGGAAGCAACGTTTCCCTTCCACCCTGTGGACGGGATCTTGATACGCAGGAAGATCTATAGGCGTTTCAGCTGCGGAGCTTTTCCACGTTCTTTACCTGTTTCCGGACGTTGAATTTTTAAGTCGGTTTCAATCTGATGAACTGAAACGCTGAACGGCGGAGCCTGTTCACAGACGATTTTTTCCGGCGTTGTTTATTTGCTCCATTGAGTCGCAGCCTTCCCGGAGACCGGTTCTTCTTTTCCGACCCTTTCTTATTTTAATTGTCAACCAGACCAAAAAACAAGGTTGACAAACGGTCCCCCGTCCACTATACAGCTTCCGTTTTACCCCACCATAGTAAAGGGCTGAGGCCGGGCGATTCTCACGAAGGCGCGCAAATCTGAAACTTTGGAAAAAGATTGGAGAAAAGGGCAATGAACGGACAGGAAGAAAAAAAAAGGCAATTGGTCGCCGACGGTCTGAAATCCATCTGGTTTCCCTTCACCCAGATGCAGGAGTTTACCCCGGATGATGTACTGATCATCGCCGAGGGGAAAGGAGTTTTCCTTCGTGATGTGGACGGCAGGGATTACATCGATGGGGTTTCGTCTCTCTGGACCAATGTTCACGGCCATCGGAAGGAACAGATTGACCGGGCCATTCGGGAGCAACTGAATCGGGTCGCCCATTCCACCCTGCTCGGCTTGGCCCATGAACCCGCCATTGTCTGTGCGCGGAAACTGCTGGAGATCGTGCCGAAAGGGCTGACCCGGGTCTTTTACTCGGAAAGCGGCTCCACCGCTGTGGAAATCGCCTTGAAGATGGCCTTTCAGTATCAGCAGCAGGCAGCCGGAGGCGATCCCCGCAAAATCCGTTTCATGTCCCTGACCAACGCTTACCACGGCGATACCCTGGGTTCGGTCAGTGCGGGCGGGATCGACCTGTTTCATGCCACCTACCGGGAACTTCTTTTTCCGACGGTCAAGGCCGCAGCGCCGTATTGCTACCGATGTCCATTCGGAGCTTCCTATCCAGGCTGCCGGTTTGACTGCCTGAGTCAGCTGGAAAACCTGCTGGCAGCTCACGCCCATGAACTGGCGGCCCTGATTATCGAACCCCTCGTTCAGGGGGCGGCTGGCATTCTGGTTCAGCCTCCCGGGTATCTGAAACGGGTTCGGGAGCTCTGCACGCGTTACGGGGTGCTGATGATTGCCGATGAAGTGGCGGTAGGCTTCGGTAAGACAGGCAGGATGTTTGCCTGTGAACACGAAGACGTTGCCCCGGACATTCTGGCCCTGGGCAAGGGGCTGTCCGGAGGATATCTGCCCCTTGCGGCTACTGTGGCGACAGAAGAAATCTATAAGGGGTTTCTTGCCCGCTTCGACGAGTTCAAGACCTTTTTCCACGGCCATACCTACACGGGGAATCCCCTGGCCTGCGCCGCCGCCATAGCGAATCTGGACGTCTTTGCCGAAGAGCGGGTCATCGAGGGATCAGGCGAAAAAATTGAACGGCTGACCCAGGGGCTGACGCCGATTGCTTCCTTGAATCATGTGGGGGAGGTCCGTCAGCGGGGATTCATGGTCGGGATCGAACTCGTGGCGGACAGGGAGACTAAGGCGCTGTATCCTCCAGCCGAACGAATCGGGCATAAAGTCATCCTGGAGGCGCGGAAACGGGGGCTGATTATCCGCCCGCTGGGAGATGTGATTGTCCTTATGCCGCCTTTGTGCATCACGACAGAAGAAATCGATCGCCTTTGCGAAATCACGTATGAGTCCATCCGGGCCGTTGCGGGGGAATAGGGAAAATGCCGAAATCGCCGGACCGGGGGAAGGGGGAAGTCCCCGAGAAATCGGAAGATTCCGTTATCGTTTTCTCCGGGGTCTTTTATTTCGATCCCGCTGATCCGATCTATGCCGATCATTTTCCCGGCTGCCCCGTCGTGCCGGGCAGCCTGATTATTTCCGCCTTTCTGAAAGCCGTTCAGGCCGCCGGAGCCGGGATAAGGCCCGGGAGAATTCGGGATTTCAAATTTCGAACCTTTCTCCCCCCGGGCGAATATGAATTCCGCATGGAAAATCGGGGAAATCACCTGCAATGCCGGCTCTTCCAGCCGGGGACCGACGGCCGTCAACCCCTGGTGACGGGCACGATCCTTTCCGCGTGTACCTGACCCCTTGCATTCGAAGGGGCAACAGGGAGGCAGGCAGGACGCGAATCAGTCGGATGATGCGGTGTCTGGGAAAAGATGACCAGGCCGGCGGCACAGTAACCCCAGTTAAGGAAATTGGATAAGAAAGGAGTTTCATGGACCTGTTGACCGAAATTTCAGCGATTCTCGTTGAAACCCTTGATCTGGAAGAGAAGGAAATAACCGGAGAATCGCGACTCCGGAAAGATCTGGACATCGAATCGATCGATATGCTGGAACTGGCCCTTTCCTTCAGTTCCCGGTTCGGGATTGAAGTGGAAGAGGACGAGATCTTTCTCCAGAAGGTTCCCCTCCTGATCGCCGAGGCCGAACAGGAAGGCCGGGAGGCTGCCGCCGTTCTCGCTGACCGTTTTCCCTTCCTCGCCGGTGAAAGAATCCGCGAAATCCTTTCCGGAGGGCAGGCCGATCCGAAAGTTCAGGATCTCGTCGACTACATCGCCTGGCGGCTTTCGAGGGCATCCTGACCCCGTGTCGGCGCTGGATTCCCTGATATACGGCCGGCGGAGCATCCGGAAATACAAGCGGGAAGTGCCCCCGCCGGGAATGATCGATTCGATGGTTTGCTGCGCCCTGCAGGCGCCTTCCCCCGCCAACCGCCAGCCTGTCCGTTTCTTCCGTTTCTGCCGTCCCGAAACTCTGGAAACACTGAAAATTGCCATGGAAGAGGGCTGCCAAGCCCGGCTTGCCGCCGCGGAAGAAAAAGGGGCATCGGAGATCCTGAAGAATATCATCGTCAATTATCACCGGTTTCTGCTGTTCATGTTCGATGCGCCACTGCTCTTTGCCGTGGGCACCGTCCCCGCGCAGCGGAGCGTCGCCGAAAGGCTCGCTTCGTCGGGAATTACGGCGCGGCGCGGACGAACTGCTTCGGACGACGATCTCAGCGTGGGGATGGCTGTGATGGAATGGATGCTCAAGGGGGAGGAACTGGGTCTTGGCTCATGCATCCTGACCGCTCCACTTCTCTACCTGGATCGCCCGGAAGAAATCCTGGGCATCTCGCCGGTGACGATCAAATGCTTCCTGACGCTGGGGTTTCCCGATGAAACGCCTGCTCCCCGCAAGAAAAAGAGCGTTTCCGATATCTATCGGGAACTGTGAAAGGTCTCGCGAATCCGATGTCAACTTTCCGACGGGTCGTCATAACCGCCCTGGGGGTGATTTCCCCGCTGGGAAATTCCGCTGAACAGATCATGACCTCTCTGCGCAGCGGCCGGGTGTCCTTTGCCGCATCGGCCTCTGATCCCCAGGTGATTGTTGCTCCCGTTCGGGATTTTGAACTGGGGGCTTTTACCGGTTCCTTCAAGGAGCGCCGTTATCTCAACCGGGGTGCCCAGTTCACTGTCGCCGCGGCGATGGCCGCCGTCGGAAACGCCTCCCTCCGCAGGGAACAAATCACTGGGGCGGGTCTCTTTCTCGGCGCCGGCCCCAATATGGACATGGGGGGCGAAATTCCGGAAATCCGGCAGGGGGAAATCCAGCACGATACCCTGATGGCCCTCTGGATTCTCCGCTTCCTGCCGAACACGGCCGCCTCGGTCATTTCCATCCTTGCGGGAATCCGGGGAGATAACCTGACCGTCACCTCCGCCTGTTCCTCTTCCCTGCAGGCGATCGGCGAGGCCTTCCACAAAATACGGGACGGGTATCTCGATCTCGCCTTAGCCGGAGGCGGCGATTCCCGCCTGACGCCGGGAGCGATCCTGGCCTACCGCAAAGCGCGGGCCCTGTATGAAGGCGGCGGAAATCCCGGGGAAGCCAGTCGCCCCTTCGACAACGGAAGACGGGGATTTGTCCCTGGAGAAGGCGGAGCTGTCCTGCTTCTGGAAGAACTGGAGCACGCCCGGAGCCGGGGTGCGGCGATTATCGGGGAAGTCCGCGGTTTCGGCGCCTCCCTGGACGGATACAATGTAACGGCGCCGGAGCCGGAGGGCCGGGGCGGTCAAATGGCCCTGGAGAAGGCGCTGGCGGATGCCGGTCTTGTTCCGGGAGACGTCGATGTCGTTTCCACCCACGGGACGGGGACCCTTCTCAACGACCGCATGGAGGCCGCCCTGATCGAACGGGTTTATGCAGATCAATTGCCCCGGATACTGGCCTTCAAGTCCTGGATCGGACACCTGTCGACGGCCTGCGGGGCGATGGAAACGGCGCTCAGCATCATCTGCATGCAGAATGATTACCTGCCGGAAATCCGCAATCTCCGGGATGCCTGTTCTCCCGTAATTCCTTTCGTGCGGGAAGGCGGAAAGCGGTCCACATCCACCTGGGTCATCGAAAACTTCGGCTTCGGCGGGCAGAATGCGGTCCTGATTGTGAAACGTTATGCCCCCTGAAAGACGAAAACGAATGCTTCTATCCGATGCAGGCCTGTTTCGCTTCCCCTTCGCGGCCTTGAACATGTCCGTGATCTGGAATCGGAATAAAATAAAGATGTGGAAGGAGAGTCGAGTTTGCTGAAATCGATCCCCGGAATGACCATTGCCACAGGTCTGAGCGGATTTTCGCTTCTTGCCCGCATTACGGAAAGCACCAAAGAGCGGGTCGCTGCCCTGGCCGATCTCGCTGACGCTCCGCAATTTATCGGGTTGGAAGCGCTGGCTCAGGCGGGGGCTTATCACGTCCGTTTCCTGTGCGAATTCGAAAGGCAGGCCGTCCTCCTCATGATCCGGAACGGTCGTTTGCCTGAGGAGGAAATGCTGAACGGCCGCTATGAAATTTCAGGGACTCTGCGCAGCAGGAGCGCCTCCGTTTTTGCCTATGAGATGTCGGCGGTGAAGAGCGGCAAAGCGGTTATCGAAGGGGAATTCGTCTTTGCGGCGGTTGCCTACGATTCAAACCTGCGGGAAGAAATCCTCAAAAAACATTACGAGAAAAAATGGGCGGATTTACGAAACGGTTGAAAACACAATTGAAGCTCCACCGGCAGGCCGGTCTCTACCGGCAGCCGCCGGAAATCCTCGGCCGGGAGGGTGCTTCCCTTCACCTGGCCGAGGGCCGGGTCCTCAATTTCGCCTCCAACGACTATCTGGGACTAGGGGCGTCGGAGGTCCTGCGGAAACAGGTTGCCCGCAACTTTTGTAAATACGGTTCTTCTTCCTCTTCATCCCGCCTCGTCTCCGGCCATTATGCCCTGATTGCCGAAGCTGAAAGGGCATACGCCCGCTATTTCGGCTATGAGGAGGCTCTCTTCTTTCCCAGCGGCTATCAGGCCAACCTTGCCCTGCTGTCCACTCTCTTCGATTCCGGAACGACGCTCTTTTTTGACAAGCATATCCATGCCAGCAGCGTCAAGGGTATGGCCCTCAGTTTCGCAGAACTTGTGGGCTACAATCACAGTTCCCTGACCCACCTTGAAAAACGCCTGAAAAAAGCGGAAACAAGGGAGACCGTCGTCCTGACGGAATCCCTTTTCAGCATGGACGGCGACCTGCTGAATGTCTCCGGCCTGGCCGATCTCAAGGAGCATTACGGGTTTCTCTGCATTGTCGATGAAGCCCACGCCCTGGGCGTTCTGGGGGAGAGGGGAATCGGCGTTGCCCTGCCGGTTGCCGACATCGCCGTGGGGACCTTTGGAAAGGCCCTGGGACTCTTCGGAGCATTTCTTCTTATTCCGGCCCTGGTCAAGGAGTATCTCTTCAACTTCGCTTCCCCCCTCATCTACTCCACCACCCTTCCCGAGGCGCACGCAGCCTCGGCCATCGACATCCTGACCCTGTTGGGCGATAGCGACGAGTCCAGAAGGCATCTCCGGGAAATCAGCTCCCTCATGAAAAACCGTCTGTATGCATAGGGTTTTTCCGTGCAGGGGGACGCCCATATCCTGGCTGTGGAAATCGGGCGGGAACAGAAGGCGCTGGAGATTTCAAACCGGCTTCGGAAAAAGGGAATATTCGTTTTGTCGGCACGCTATCCCACCGTTCCCCTGGGAAGAGCCATCCTGAGGATTGGAATGACGGCCCTGCACGGGGAGGAGGACGTCAATCACTTTATTTTGTCCCTGAAGGAGGTTATGAAAGAATATGAAAACGGAAATTCCTGACATCTATGTGATCGGCACGGATACAGGGGTCGGAAAGACCGTCCTGTCGTTCCTGTTGATGCGCTACTTCTTCGATCGGGGGGCTGTCCCCTTTTATTTCAAACCTGTGCAGACGGGGTGTCGTCATCCTTACGATACGGATTCCGATGCGAAATTCATTTATGAGAATATTCCGGAATTGAGCGGTAAGGATCCAGCCTGCTCCGTCGGATTCTGCTATCGAAATCCCAAGGCTCCTTTCTTTGCCGCGCGCAATGAAGGTCGCCAGGTCGACTGGCAGCGGATACTCGAAACTCTGGACGAAAAAAGAGCCCGTTTTGCGCCGCTGATTGTCGAAGCTGCCGGGGGCGTCTTCGTACCCATTGACGGAGAAAAGCTGGTTATTGACACGATTCCGCCCACCGGCGCCCGCCCCCTGATTGCCGCCAGGGCCGGGTTGGGGACCATCAATCACACCCTGTTGACGATTGCCGCCCTGGAACAGAGAAACATCGAACCCCTCGGAGTCATTCTTCTGGATGGAGGCGAGGTGGAAACGCCGCGGGACATGATTCTGGAGAATATCGAAGCGATAGAACGGCATTCCGGCCTGCGGGTTGCCGGTGTCGTGGGCCGGATCGCCGATTTTCAACATCTTCCTGCCGACTGTTTTAAGGGTTTGCAAATCCTGTTTGAAGGCAGGATGGGAGAACATCAGTGAGGTGGAGGGTTCAGTTTGCCGTCTTCAGAAACCGGTTCTCCGACGGAAGATGATCGGAGCCGAAGCGGCAATAGGTGTTGCGCCCTGTGCTTTTAGCCTGGTACATGGCCGTATCGGCATGTTTCATCAGAGTATCCATGTCTTCACCGTCGTCGGGATACACGGCGATACCGATGCTTGCGCTGGTAGACAGTTCGTTTCCTTCGCAGATAAAGGGCTCTTTAAAGGCTGAGACGATCTTATCAGCAACGCGGAAGCTGCTCAGTGCCTGTTTGATTTCCGGCAGCAGGATCATGAACTCGTCTCCTCCCAGACGGGCAACGGTATCTTCTTCGCGCAGCGTATGAGTCAGACGGCGTCCGACACTCTGGAGCAGCAGGTCTCCGATGTGATGACCGGCTGTGTCGTTGATTGTCTTGAACCGGTCCAGATCGAGCATCATGACCGCCATCGTCTTCCGATAGCGTTTTGCCTGAGCGATCGCCAGCACCAGCCGGTCGGTGAAGAGGATACGATTGGGCAATCCCGTCAGAACGTCATGGTAGGCCAGATGGCGGATCGCGTCTTCAATCCGCTTGCGTTCCGTTATGTCTCGCCAGACCATATAGAGAATTTTCTGCCCCTCCCAGGTGATCACGGCGAGAAGGATTTCCACGGGAAATTCTTCGCCGTTGAAGCGGCGGCACAGCCACTCCTGCTGCAGATGGCCCTTCTGCAGGGCTTCTTCCATCAGTTGATTGGCCTTGTCAAAGGAAAGGCTTCCATCAGGCTGCATCCGGGGAGAGAAGGCTGACGGATGACGGCCGATCAGTTCTTCCTTGGAGGAACAACGCAGCATCTTCACCATGGTGTCATTGCAGTCGATCATCAGCTTGCCGTCGGAAAGAAAGATGCCTTCCGGAGAATGTTCAAAAAGGATGCGGAACTTTGCATCCGGACTTTTTTCGGCAATGACGCCGGACATCTCCCCACGTAATGCAGCCAATTCCCTGATCAGTTGTTTTCTGGTCTTTTCTTCGTCCTTCATCATTCCGGGGCCTTTTGGGGCATGCATTCCCGCCCCGATGTCCGACAAATTCCGAGTGGATATCTGGAGTATGACCGGGAAAGGATCGCTGGTATCCAGAATACGGCATGAGAATTCATTAACAGAACAATGAGCGATCTCACAATGCCAGCTTAGTTTGAACTATTTACCCTGACTGTCTGCAAATGTCAAAAACTTCTTTTCTATTGAAGGATTATGGGAATAATCGACCATCCAGGGGGGCTCGGGAATGCGGAATCCTGCAGCAATTCCTGTCCGGGAGAGCATTGGGCCCGCGAGGGTCGGATTCAGAGAAGGGTTTTTTTCTGAGATGCCCGCACTACCGGGACGGCATGATGAGAGGACCTTTTTTTCAGATGCCTGAGGGTTCTGAAATTGTTCCCGACAATGGCGAGATAGATCAGACAGCAGAAAACACCCGTCAGGAGCGCCGTATGCTGATCCGAAGCAGCCATAAGCATGATGACCGCTGTCACGACGGCCGCTTTTACCGGGATGAAAAGATGGTTCCGCATCAGGAAACGGACGAGAGGATTGGCCTCATAGCCGCCCTGCTTCAGGGCGAGCCGGGTGGTGTATACGTCCAGGATATTCAGAATAATTATGAGCAGGGTGACGGCGAAAAGGGCTGCTTTCATGATGTGTGACCCGTAAATTCCTCCTCCCCGGAAGATTTTCCACAGCCATCCGAAAAAAAGAGGCCGGGCGGTCAGCCGGGAACTTTGAGCATATGTGATCATATAAATTAATCCACACGCGGAACCGAGGTTGTTTTTATAGCATAAAAGGGCCGCAAACCGGGCAGGGAAATGTTCCGTCACTTTAACCGGCTGTAATTCCTTCTTCTGTTCGCTGTCAACAGCGTTTCGAAGCAGAATGAAAAGCTTCTCCCGCGGGACGCCTCATTTTTATTATCTCTTTGATTTTGCACGCAAATATTTAAATCTTGACAAGGTTGCGGGGCATGGATTATAGCTTGGCGACCTGAGAAGAAATGTGTTCAAAACCATTCTGAATATCAGGAATATGATCATTTTCTGCAATTAACCCCGGTGTTATGAATCGGGTATAAGGAGTTTATGTTATGAGTTCTGATAAACAGTTGCGTCGGTTCAAGGGAGCCTCGAAATATATTCTCGACGAGGAACTCTCCAAAATCGTAAACGTTTCTATTGCCATTGAAATGCCGCTTCTGTTGAAGGGTGAGCCGGGTACGGGAAAAACCATGCTGGCTCACGCGATAGCGGAAAGTCTTCAGATGCCGCTGATTATCCTGAATGTCAAATCGAGCATGAAGCTGCTGGAAGCGCTTTATCAGTATGACACCCTGACTCGACTGAACGACAGCCGTTTTGGTGATTCTCAGCGGGATGTCAGCAATATCGAAGAATATATCAAAATGGGAAAAATCGGCCAGGCCTTTGTTTCCGACGTGCGCACGGTTCTGCTCATCGACGAGATCGATAAGGCCGATACGGATTTTCAGGATGACATGCTGGATGTGCTCGATCAGATGCAGTTCGACATCATCGAGATCGACAAGACGATCCAGGCGAAGCACCGGCCGGTGATCGTGATCACATCCAATGCCAAAAAAGATCTGTCGGATCCCTTCCTGGGGCGATGCAATTTCCATCACATTGCCTTTCCCGATCCTGATGTGATGCGACAGATCGTCAATGTCCATTTCCCCAACATTCATGATGACATAGCGGAAGCCTGCATTACCACGTTTTATCGGCTGCGGGAATTTCGCGGCATCGAGAAAAAACCGGCGACGCGGGAACTGATCAACTGGATTCGCGCCCTTCATGCCGATCCTGATTTCAATGTCAAGAAACTGCACAAGGGAGAGTCGCCCTATCTCGGCATTCTGTTCAAGAAGAGCGGGGATTTGAATCTTGCCATGCAGCAGATATCACGCCTGAGGATATAAGGGGGGGGGAGTTTTTTGTTTATCCAATTTTTTTACACCCTCCGGGAAAAAGGGATCCCCGTTTCCCCCACCTCTTTCCTGCGCCTTCAGAAGGCGCTGAGCATGGGGCTGGTGACCTCCCTGGAAGATTTTTACATGACAGCCCGTTCCATCCTGATCAAGAGCGAACGGTATTTTGATCTCTACGATCAGATCTTCGCTTTCCATTTCAAGGGCGTGGCTTTGACCGAGCCGGATATTGCCGAACTGACGGATGTTGTGCGGGCCATGCTGGAAGACTGGCTGAAAAATCCTGAGGATCTGGCCCGGGCACTGGGCATCGACGAAAAAGAATTCAAGAAGATGACGCCTGAAGAGCTCGTGCAGTATTTTCTGGATCGCCTTAAGGATCAGAAGGAGGAGCATCACGGGGGGCATAAGTGGATCGGCACCCGGGGGACGTCACCCGTCGGTCATTCCGGTTACCATCCCGGAGGGATGCGGGTCGGTGGCCGCTCCCGCAACAAATCGGCGATCAAGGTAGCCATGGAACGACGCTATAAGGATTATTCGCTGGATGGACCCCTGACCGAACACCAGATGGGGGAAGCCCTGAAGCGGCTGCGGCAGATGGTTCCCGAAGGACCGAAGGATATCGTCAATGTTGAAAAAACCATCTATGAAACGATGCGTAACGCCGGGGAAATCGAGATTGTCTATGACCGACGCATGACGGACCGCCTTAAGGTGATTTTAATGATCGACAATGGCGGCTGGTCGATGGAACCTTACATCGATGTTGTGCAGACTCTGTTCAATTATGCCCGCTCCCAGTTCAAGGATCTGAAAATCTATTATTTCCACAATACCGTTTATGATGTCGTCTGGCAGGATCCGCAGCGGTATTACAAACCGGAGTTCATTGAGGATTTTGCCCGGAAGGATCCGGAGACGCGGCTGATCATGGTGGGGGATGCCAGCATGGCGCCGTCGGAACTCATGCATCTGCACGGCGGCATCTACTTTCATGATCGCTCTTCCACGCCGAGCATTGAACGCCTCAAACTTCTGACGCGGACCTTCCGCCACTCCGTCTGGCTCAATCCCCAACCGGATTGGGAGTGGCGGCATACCTGGACCATCGGGATCATACAGGATGTCTTTCCCATGTTCGAACTGACCCTTGACGGCCTGGAAAAAGCCGTCAAGCACCTTGTTTCCCGCAACTGAGTTTTTATTCTTCTCACCCGGGGGAGCGTCCATCGCAGCAGTTGATTTCCTCCTTCCGCCCCGGGGCGAAAAGATGCGTTTCCCCTCGTTGCGCTATTTCACTATCCTGAAAATGTCCTTGAATTTCTCATGAGCGGCCGTTTTCAGAAGTTCAAAGAGAACGCTCTCGGTGCTGGTGATCGTGCCACCGGCATCCCGGATCAGTTGCAGCCCGATCTCGCGGTTTCCCGCCGTACGTGAGGAGACGGCATCGGAGACGACAAAAACCGGATAACCCGCCGAGATCAGATCGAGGGCGGTCTGATAAACGCAGATGTGTGTTTCAATCCCCGTCAACAGGATCTGTTCACACCCCGTCTTCTTCAGAGCCTGCATAAAGACGTCGTTCTGGCAGCAACTGAAGCTTTCCTTGGCAATGGGCGTCACCCCATGCAGGAGGTTTGAGATTTCGGGGATCGTCGGTCCCAGTTTGGCGGGAATCTGTTCCGTGACGATCAGAGGGATATCGAAAACCTGAATTCCCTGAATCATCTTTCGTGCATTCTCGAGGAGGGCATCCCTGTCAGCCATCGCCTGAGCCAGGTTGCCCTGGAAATCAATTACCACCAGAACCGTTCTTTCGGCAGTCAACATTGTGAAGGTCTCCTTTCCTGTTGGAATTAATAAATGCTTTGAATTCAAGGCAGTCTGTCTGCCCCGCCGGCCTGTTCCCTGTCCGCCTGAAGCGCAGCAAGTCGGCGATGAATTTCTTGCAGGGCTTCGTCCTGTGCGGCCAGATGATCAAGAATCGCCCGCAGTTCTTCTTCCTCTTTAAGGTTCAGTTCATAATTGTGATGGGCTTCCAGTCGGTCCCGTTCCGCCTGGCGGTTTTCGCTGATCATGACGATCGAAGCCGTGTATGCCGACTGCAGGGATAAAACAAGATTCATGAAGATGAAGGGATAGGGGTCCCAGGGGGTAATCCAGGCTACCAGATTGAGGATAAACCAGCCAGCCAGGAGAAGACTTTGAATAATCAGAAAGCGCCATGATCCAACTGTTCCTGCAATCAGGTCGGCCGCCTTCTGGCTCAAGGTCGGTTTTTCCTGAAGCAGCTCGTTGATATTGCAGACTGGCGGGTGCCGATGCTGGTATGGTTCTGGAAAACGAAGTGAACTCATAAAATTCACCTCCTTTCTTTCTCGAAGGCAGTATGCCTTTACACCGCAGGAACCGAATCCAGGACCCGGCGAATAACCGTGGCAAGTTCTTTCATGAACAGAGGTTTCATGATGAATTCCCTGATACCCAGTTCTTTGGCTTCTTTCTCTGTAATGAATTCGCTGTAGCCTGTGCAGAGGATAATCGGGATATCGCCGCGGATCTGAAGAAGGTGGCGCGAAAGAACGGTGCCCGTCATCTGTGGCATGGTCATATCCGTGATGATCAGATCAAAAAGAGAGGGCGTCCGGCGAAAAGTTTCCAGCGCTTCAAGGCTGTTGCATATTCCTGTAACACGGTAGCCCAGGGTTCGGAGCGTTTCCTGGCCCATCTCAACGAGAGCGGTCTCATCGTCGACAAACAGGATGTGTTCACTGCCGCAGGGCAGGATTTCCTCTTCTTCTTGAATGAATGTTAAATTGTCATCGACACGGGGAAGAAATACCTGGAAGGTGGCGCCTTTTCGGGGAACGCTGTCAACGGTAACCATGCCGTTGTACTTTTTCACAATGCCGTAAACGACGGACAATCCCAGCCCTGTGCCTTCTCCCGGGCTTTTAGTGGTAAAGAAGGGTTCAAAGATGCGGTTCTGAATATCCGGCGGGATCCCCTGTCCCGTGTCCCGAATGGTCAGTACGACGTATGGTCCCGGTTCGAGCTGGAAGTCCGGCACGATCTCCGCGGCGCCAATGTCACGGTTCTTCAGGGATACCTCCAGAACACCCCCGGTTTCACGCATGGCATGAGCGGCATTGGTGCAGAGATTCATCATGATCTGATGAATTCGGGTTGGATCAGCCATAATGGTGCTTTTTGTCGCTGCGATATCCTGACGGATTTCAATCGTCGCAGGGAGAGAGGAACGGAGAAGCTTCAGGGATTCTTTGATGAGAAGAGCGGGTTGCACGGGTTTGTGCTCGTGGTCGCTGTGCCGGCTGAAGGTCAGGATCTGCTGAACCAGGTCTTTGGCCCGTTCGCTGATTCTGATGATTCGTTCCAGTTTAGACCGCCAGGGACTGTCGTAGAGGCCATGGAGAGTGATTTCCGCATATCCGATGATAGCACCGAGAATATTGTTTAAATCATGGTCGATTCCCCCAGCCAGGGTGCCGATGGCCTCCATCTTCTGGGCGCGGAAAAGCTGTTTCTCCAAGGCCAGTCGTTCCTCCTCAGCCTGTTTCTGGGCACTGATATTAACGAAACTTTCAACGATATGAGGCTGGCCGTGCAAGGTCATGATGGATGCGGTTCTCAGAATGGGAAGCAGGTTTCCCGATGCCGTCCTGAGCAGGTGCTCCGACTGGCTTCCGACCCTTTCAGGAAATTCGATGGGGCATCCGCTCAGGTCCGGAAAGATGAAACGACAGCAGCATTCTCCCAGAATCGTCTCCCGGGGCAGTCCGATCATCTCGGCAGCCGAGGCATTGACTTCGACAATGAGTTTCGTCTGAGCGTTGATCACCAGAAAGCCCGTATGGATGTGGTTCAGGATATGCTGAAGCTGCTGTTCACTCTGCCTGAGGGTCTGTTCAGCGGCCTCTCTGCGGGCGATTTCCGCACGCAACTCCGCGGTTCTTGCTTCAACGCGATGTTCCAGACATTCGTTCAGTATCCTCAATTCCTGCTGAGCTGCAATCAGATCCCTGTTTTTTTCGATGGCCGTTTCATAGGACGAAAGAAGAAGATTCGCTGTCTTATGAAGATCTGCGGTAATGTGATAGGATGAGTTGCCGAAAGCAAGGGTGATGCTTTCCCGGGAATGTCTTTCCTCTGTCCGCTTCACGCCGGACAGCAGGCGTTTGACATGGGAGGCAAGGACGACATCTTTGCAGGGTTTCGTTATGAAGTCGTCGGCTCCGCACTCAAGACTCCTGACGACATCCCGGGGATCGGAAAGAATGGTTAAGAGGATGACGGGAATCGTCCGCAGATCCGGTTGACCTTTCAGCCATCGGCACAATGCGTAGCCGTCCATTTCGGGCATGAGGACATCGCTGATGATCAGATCCGGCCGAGTCAGGCTCAGAAAGCGTACTGCTTCCCTCCCGTTGCGAACATGCTCTGTCTGATAGCCGGTTTCTTCCAGGATGTGTTTTAAATGTTCGGCCTGGGTCGGGCTGTCTTCAACAATCAGAATCTCTCCAGCCCGGTTGGATACGGTTCCTGTCACTTTCATGTTTTCGCCTCTGTAGTTTATTTAACAGTAATCGAATTCGGAATTCAGGAAGTAATCTCATCTTTCAAGTGCCAGAATATGTTATGATCAAAAATAAGGCCGGTTTTATTCTCCGATCATCTTCACCAGAACCCTCTTCTCCCTGAGGCCGTCAAACTCGCCATAAAATATCTGCTCATACGGTCCTAAATCCAGGATGCCATTCGTTATGGCAACAACAACTTCTCTTCCCATGATCTGTCTTTTCAAGTGGGCGTCTCCGTTCGTACCGCCGGTGTCGTTATGGCGATATTTGGCAATGGGTTCATGAGGGGCAAGTTTTTCCAGCCAATATTCATAATCCAGAAGCAAACCGGGTTCATCGCCGTTGATGAAGACCGATGCCGTTATATGTCTTGCGTTAATCAGCGCAAAACCTTCCTTTATTTCGCTTTCTTTGAGGCATTGCTCAATCTTTTCCGTAATATTTAAAAAACCTATTCTGCTCGGAATCTCAATCCACAATTCTTTTCTGAATGATTTCATATGGTTCAATCCTTTCCTGCTGCAAGATTATTTCCCGCATTTTATCGGAAAGAAATTGTGAAAACAAGGCTTCTGGAGCTTGACGATGAGCTTGCCAGTCCTATTTCTGGAAAAATCCGGGAAGCTCCTGTCTTCTGTTCTGAAATTGCCGGTGGACAGGCAACAGCCGCAAGCGCCCTGAAGGGAGATAGCATGCCGGATAGAGAGCCGGATATCAGGCCTCTTGAACTTCAAGGCAAGGGAAACGATCACATCAAGATGACCAGAAATGCTGCCCGATGCCATGTTCTATAAGCGATTTTCGAATCCTTGAGGCACGGTAACTCGCTTGAAAAGGAATGAAGAGTGAGTATTTCGGACGCAACGTATCCGATTTGATAAGGCCTGTCAATCGTTAATCAACTTTTATGAGAATTTTTGAAGTTCGTAATTTTGGGATGCGTTTTACAACATATTGTAATTAAGTGCTATCGTCTATGCCATTCAATATATCTTCGAATTGATTCATCAGATTTTACAGCTTTCGGGCGGGTTGCAGTTTTTACTGCCTTCCATCTACCGTGTCGTAGATTGAGCCCATAAATGAGCTTGACCCATTGAAAATATTAGTATTTATTTTCTCGTCCTCTTTGGATTGTGCGTCACTTAAATGTTCCCACATTATCCTGTCTGCGGGAATTCGTGGAGAAGGAGGTTTGCAGAGTATGAAAACGCTTCCGTTGTCGCGGTGCGGAGAGAAAGAGAATCTATCGTGGCCGTTATTCTGCAGTAACCGGCGAAAAGAAACGGCAAAAAGGGAGAGTTCTGCCCGGGAACCTCTGGAATCTGATCAGAATAATCTCCGCCGGATTCTGGACAGTCTGGACGCCGGGGCTTACGTGACCGACATGGAAACCTGTGAGATTCTTTACATTAATCGCCATCTCCGGTATATCTGCGGCGATGTGGAAGGGCGAATCTGCTGGCAGGTCTTTCAGAAAAACCAGGATGGCCCCTGTCCTTTCTGCAACAATGGGCGGCTGGTCAATGAAAGGGGAGAGCCTGAGCGGGTTCTGTTGCGGGAGGTCAAAAACACCCGGAATCAGCGCTGGTATGAATGTCGGGACAGCGCCGTGTCCTGGTTCGACGGCCGGATTGTCCGTCTCGAAATCTTTACGGATATTACTGAACGGAAACGGAAGGAGGAAGAATACGCCCGGAAAATGAAGCTCGAGACCCTGTGTGTCCTGGCTGAGGATATCATCCATGACTTTAACAAGCTGCTGTCCGTGAGCATGGGATATCTGTCGCTGGCCCGGCTGAATGTGCCGCCGTACGATCCGGCTTCGCAGTTCCTTGAAAAGACAGAGGAAGCTTTTATGAAATCCGGGAAACTGGCTGCCCGGCTGTTCGCTTTAATCGGGCAGGAGGGCAAACCTTTCCATCGCAGAGTGTCTCCGGATGTTCTTCTGCTGGATTCTGTCCGTCTTTTTCTGAGGGGGTCCGACCTCAAAAGCGCCTTTGTCCTTGCCGCCCCCCTTTGGACGGTTTGCGTCGATGAGAATCAGATCAGGCAGGTGATCTTTCATTTTCTTCAGAACGCGCGGCAGGCCATGCCGCAAGGGGGGCAGGTAACTATCCGAGCGGAAAATGTTTTTCTGAATGCCGGGGAGAAAGGGGATCTGTCTGTCGGTTCCTATGTCCGCTGGTCCGTTGAAGACCGGGGGATCGGCATTTCTTCAGAGATTCTCCCCCGGGTATTCGATCCGGGTTTTGCTGCCTGGCCGGACGACAACCGAGAAAAATCCGGTTGGGGACTTGCTGCCTCCCGTTCGATTGTGCGCAGACATCAGGGGCTTATCGATTGCCGTTCGGAACCGGGAGTTGGAACAACGATGATTGTTTACCTGCCGGCGGAAACGGTTACATGAAAAAGCTGAGGGTGATTACCGTCCGGCATTACAGGTCCAGTGGCACAAGCGTGTCGAAAAAACGCATCCTAAGGCTTCGGTCAGGGGGCAGCCCGGAGTAAAGCGAAGGAAAAGTGGCTCCGGCCAGGCGCTGTTTCAAATCGGCCTGGCGTTCGAGGTTATCGATTCGGTCCAGAAATTCCAGTGCCAGGGCAACGGTTCTGTCCTGAAGATCATTGGTCGATTCGTTTCTTTCCTCCCCCGTCACGGGGTGGCGGTAAACGAGGGGGCGCTGGAAAAAACGGGGATCAGCTTCCTGGCAGGTGGCATAAAACAGCGCTTCAACGGGCTTGACCCGGCGGGCCTGCCGGGGCCAAAGGATATCGATCAGCTCGATGAACTGGTGAATCCGTTTCTGATGAATCAGGACGTGAATAAGGGCATGCTGCCACACCGCCAGTTTCAGGGACGAGTCTTTCAACAGGACCCTGCCGAAATAAAGAAGATTCAGAAGTCTCATGAAGGCTCTTTCTTCATTTTCCCGATGCCGGTAAAGGGCGGGAAGAAGCAGATTCCGGAACGAAGCGTTTCCGTTCCGGCTGAGAAAAGAAAGATCCAGGGCGGTTTCGAGACGGCGGTGGCGAGCCTTGGCACGGGCGGCCTGATTTGGCGGGACGCCCTCGTCGCTGCCGCTGAAATAGTAAATGAAGGGGTGAAAAACCGCATCCGCAGCCACGTGGGTCAGGGCTCCTGCCAGAAAAGGCCGGTATCCTTCAGGCAGAGTTTCGAGGTTTCTTGCCAGCGGGCCGAAAGGATTGAAGGCGCGGGAAGCATTGTAACCGTGCAGCCGCTGTGCCGCCGCAAGCAGATTAGACCGGTTCTGCCCGGTCACGACATAATAGGGCGTATCAAAGACAATCGCGCCAAGATAATAAAGAGCCTTGTTTTCGCGAATTTCCATTTTCAGCAGTCCGTCGGGCATGGCCTGCCAGGTTTGTTCAGCCAGAATCCAGTGTGTCGCTTCCTTCGGCATGATTTTATTCCTCCCTTGTGCCGACAGATATGGGAACCCGGGAAAGAAGAAGTCCGCCGATCAGAAAAAGGACCACGAGACTCAGTATTCCGTAACGGGACTGACCGGTAATCCGGCTGGCCAGGGCCATCAGCAGGGGACCGAGAATTGTCGCGAATTTCCCGAAAATGTTATAAAAGCCGAAAAACTCAGCCGATTTTTCTTTGGGGATGAGACGGCCGAAAAAGGAACGGCTGAGGGCCTGAATGCCCCCTTGGGAACTGGCTACGAGAACCGCCAGGATCCAGTAAAAAAGAGTTCTGATCTGCGCCGTGGGCATTGAAGGAAGGGCGTAGGCAATCAGGACGATGATTCCGTAAACTCCCATGCCCGCATAAAGCATGGGCTTTGTTCCCACACGGTCGGCCAGCTTCCCGTAGAGCAGGGCGAAAGGAAAGGCGAGAATCTGGATAACCAGGATGATCGTCAAAAGCTGAGTCGTCGTCATCCCGATATCCACCCCGTAAGCGGTTGCCATGCGGATGATCGTATCCACCCCGTCAATGTAGAAAAAATAGGCTGCCAGAAAAAGAAACGCCGGGCGATACCGGCGGATTTCCCGGAATGTGGCGGCCAGTCGCCGAAGGCTGCGGCGCAGGGGGTGGGTCGATGCTGGAATGTAATGCCTCTGGTGGACATTCCGGATCATGGGAAGGGAAAAGATCAGCCACCAGAGGGCCGTGATGACAAAGGCGGCACGGGTGGCCTGTAGAGGCGAATCGAAGCCGGCGAAGGCGGGCCTCTGAATGAGGATCATGCCCAGAATAAAAGGAACTGTGCTTCCTATATATCCCCAGGCGAAGCCGTTCGCTGAAATCCAGTCCATTTTCCTGTCATTGGTAACATCGACCAGAAAGGCGTCGTAGAAGATGTTGGCTCCGGCATAGCCTATGTAGGCGGCCACATACAGAAAAAGGCACAATGCCTGGTCTCCCTCGCCGGGGACGGTCAGCATCAGGGTAAAGATCACGCCAAGAAGCAGAAATCCCAGAAAAAACCGTTTTTTCCATCCTTGATAATCGGCCAGGGTCCCCAGGAAGGGGGCAAGCAGCGCCAGCAGGAGAGACGCGAAGGCGTTCGCCAGTCCCCAGTTCGCCGTGGAGACGGCGCTGTCCACGCCTCGGGCGGCCACGTTTTTAAAGAAAATGGGCATAACAGCCGTGGCAATCGTCAAAATGAAGGCGGAGTTGGCCACATCGTAGAGAATCCAGCTTTTTTCTTCCCGGGTCATTGATTCGGATTCCTGAAATTCAGTTTTGCATTGAAATGTCTCGGTGTTTATCATGTTTGACGGGTAAGCGGAATGATTTTTTCTCAGCCCGGCAAACCCTGTGTCCTGTTCTTCTTTTTTTCCACAGAGCTGTCGATAAATCGCCGGATCTCCTCCAGGAAATCCGGCCCGTAGCGTGCCGTCTTGTGCGCGCCGACGCCGTGGATTTGCTGAAAAGCCTCGGGATCGGCGGGCAGGAAGGCTGCCATCTGCGCCAGGGAGGCGTCGCTGAAAATGATATAGGGCGGAACGCCGGCCATGTCGGCCAGTTTCTTGCGCAAAGTGCGCAGCCTTTCGAACAGGGCTGCGGAGTCGTCGGGATATTCATCTCTCGCTTTTTGCCCGCCCTTGCGCCTATGTGTAAGAGACGCTGTCTCCGTTTTCACGCGTGGTTCCGCCATGGACAAGGTCTGTTCCCCGCGCAGCAGCGGTCGGGCGGCGTCCGTGAGTTTGAGCACCGAATAATTGCCCACATCCTGTTCCAGGAAGCCATTGTGAACCAGATGATGGAGCAGGCTGCCCCAGTATTCCTGGCTCCTGTTCCGGCCGATCCCATAGGTTGACAATCGGTCATGGTGAAGTTCAAGCACGCGCTCCTTTTGCGATCCGCGCAGCACATCGATGACGTGACCCATGCCGAAGCGCTGTCCCACCCGATAGACGCAGGACAGGGCCTTGCGGGAGTCTTCCGTCACATCGACCAGTCGCGGTGGGTTAAGGCAGATATCGCAGTTGCCGCAATCCTCCGCGAGGGATTCCCCGAAATAACCCAGCAGGATACGGCGGCGGCAGCTCAGGGCTTCGGCATATCCCACCATGGCATTGAGTTTGTGAAGTTCGATCCGTCTGCGTTCGGGATTTTTTGAGTTCTCGATCAGACCGCGGGCCAGGGAAATATCGCCATAGCCGAAGAGCAGCAGAGCCTCAGCCGGAAGGCCGTCACGGCCGGCTCGCCCCGTTTCCTGGTAATAGCTTTCAATATTTTTCGGTATGTCGTAATGGACCACCCAGCGGATGTTGGACTTGTCAATTCCCATGCCGAAGGCCACTGTGGCCACGATGATCCGGATATCATCGCGCAGAAAATCCTCCTGCACCTGCTTCCGCGCTCCCGCCGGGAGCCCCGCGTGGTAGGGAGCCGCCTGGAAGCCGGCTTCGGTAAGTGCTCCGGCCACCTTTTCCACCCGCTGGCGGCTCAGGCAGTAAACGATGCCGGCCCCCTTATACCGCGGTTGTAAAAAGGTCGTCAACTGCGCGAAAGGCTTTCTTTTTTCAAGAACGGTATAGCGGATATTGGGCCGGTCGAATCCAGAGATGTAGGATCTGGCCTGCCGGAGGCCCAGGCGCTCCAGAATATCCCGGCGGGTGTGCGCCTCGGCCGTGGCGGTCAGGGCGATCAGGGGAATTTCAGGGAAAAGGCCCCGAAGCCGGCCCAACTGCCGGTATTCCGGACGGAAGTCGTGCCCCCACTGGGAAATGCAATGCGCTTCGTCAATAGCGAACAGAGCGATGGGGATGTCGTTGAGCCGTTCGAGAAACTCCCGGCTCATCAAGCGCTCCGGGGCGATATAGATGAGATCTAACTTCCCGCCGTGGAGTCGGGCCAGGACTTTGCGTGCTTCCGTGCCGCTTAGAGAGGAATTGTAGAATGCCGCTTTCACACCATAGGCCTTAAGGGAATCCACCTGATCCTTCATCAGGGAAATCAGCGGAGAAACCACGATCCCCACCCCCGGACGATGGAGGGCCGGAAGCTGATAACAAAGGGATTTGCCGCCGCCTGTGGGCATCAGGACAAAGGCGTCCTCGCCACGGATAAGCCCGTCGACAATCTCCTGCTGGTGCAGTCGGAACGCGTCGTACCCGAAGATTTTTTTCAGGCTTTCAAGTGGGGTTTGAATCATGGAAGAGTAATCTGCCTTTCCGGCAATTCATCACGGGATATGGCCGGATAAGGTGCCGTCGACACCCAGCCGGTTCATCTTTTTGTAAAGAGCGGTGCGGTGAATTCCGAGCATGCGGGCGGCGAGCGCGCGATTACCGTTCGATGTCTGCAGAGCGGTTTCGATAGCGTTACGTTCGGCGCGGGCCAGCTGTTCTTCAAGGGTTCCGGACATCGTTACTTTCCGTTCTTTATGGAATGCCTGCGGCAGATTATGGAGTTCGACGGTCATGCCCTGGAATTTCCAGGCCATCTGACGGATCAGGCTACGTAATTCACGAACGTTTCCAGGCCACTCATAAGACATCAATACTTTAATCGCTTCCTCGGAGAATTTGGGCATGGCCAGCCCCTCCTGCTGGCATGCTTTTGTGAGGAAGTGCTCTGCCAAGAGCGGGATATCATCCAGACGCTGCCTCAAGGGCGGGATTTCGATGGGAAATTCGTTGATGCGGTAAAAGAGATCGCTGCGGAATTTGCCGGAATTGACCAGTGCGGTAAGATCACGATTTGTGGCAACCACCAGACGGAAGTCCACGGCAATCGGCGCCGTCCCGCCCAGTCGGTCGATCTTGCGCTCTTCAAGGACGCGGAGCAGCTTGGCCTGACTGTCTATGGGCAACTCTCCGATTTCATCCAGAAAGAGTGTTCCGTCGCATGCCAGTTCGAACTTTCCGGGTTTTCCTTTTTTGCTTGCGCCGCTGAAAGCCCCTTCCTCGTAACCGAACAATTCCGATTCGATCAGTGTATGGGGAATCGCGCCGCAATTGATGGCCACGAATGGTCCTTTTCGTCGATGTGAGGCTTCATGGAGGGCCTGGGCAAATAACTCCTTGCCGGTTCCGCTTTCGCCCAGGATCAGGACGGTTGCCGAAGAAGCCGCAATCCGGCGGGCCTGCTCGATAATGCGCTGCATGTCCGGATTCTGGGTGAGTATGTTTTCGAACGAAAACCGATGTCTGCGCATTTCATCCAGCAGGGTTTCGTAGCGCTCGACTTTCCGTTCCATGGCCCGCACTCGATCTGCCAGCTTTTCCAATTGCTCCGGACTCTGGAAAAGGATTCTCCCAAAAGCTCCGATCACCCTGTTGTCTTTCCTGACAGGCAGGTTGATCGTTATTTTAGTTTCTCCATGCAGATCAACGACGGCTCTTTCACCGACGCCGGTTCGCGCCACTTTGGTCAGATGAGTTCCCGGTGCAAGCTGGGAAAGCGAAAGGCCCATCCCGCCACCGGATTCGAGGCCGAACCATTTTTCGTTTGCCGGACTGAACATCGTGACCTTTCCCTTTGTGTCAATAACCGAAAGCCCCTCATAGGGGTTATCCAGGACCATCCTCACCATTTCCTCGTTGATGGAATTATTTCCATAAGGCCCCAGGATCTTGTCCGCCACCCGGATTCGCCGGAATATGACCACTTCCGTTTTCTGTTGACCCTCGGCCTGCACAAACCAGTCCTCATCCCAGAAGGTCCACTGTCCTGGTCCCAGGCTGCGAAGCTTTTCCGGTAGCAAAACTCCTTTTTTGATATTCGGATGAGTTTCTTCGAAAAAATCAGCGTTCAATGTGATGATGTGGCCGGTTTTGTCTAAGAAAACAACACCGCACCGACAATAGGCAGCTTTGCGGAGTGCGGATGCCTGGGTAATTGTATTCATTTGGAAACATGTCTCCTTGAGGGTACATCCTTATTTAATCATGCTTTTAAACAGACTTGTATTCAATGGTCTACACTATAGGAAAAGTAACACATCTCTTTCGTTTTGTATAGATTTTAAAAAATCATATATATATCAAATGATTACATTCGCAATGGTTTTTTTCCCGAAGAAACTGGCACAAAGCATGTAAAGATAAAAAACAAAAGGAATTTTAGTAGGAATATCGGTGGGTTTGTTGGTAATTCATGGATCAATGTAAAACACAAAAGAATTTATATTAGGAGGGAGATAAACAATGTACATCAACACGGAGACTGAAGATCTGAAAACCGCGATCGATGCGATACGCAAGGCAGTAAAGGATCGTATTGCTCCCCTGGCCGCAGAGGTCGATGACTCGGGTATTATCAAACCGGAAATATATGATCTTTTATGGGATCTGGGGCTCATGACCGTGACCTATCCACCGGAATACGGCGGATCGGAAACTAATCCCGGGACACTTTTGTGCATAGGGTGTGAAGAGATAGCGAAAGCCTGCGCTTCAACGGCCCTGCTGCTGATCATTCAGGCCGTGGGAAGTTTTCCCCTCATGCATGGCGGCAGAAAGGAACTTCTTGATCGCATCGCGCCGAGGATCGTGAACAATCGTGAACTGGCCGGGTATCTGGTATCGGAACCCGGAGCCGGATCAGATGTGAAGGCGATTCGGACCAAGGCGGTCAAAGACGGCAACGACTGGGTTATCAACGGGACCAAGTGCTGGGCCACAAATGGGCCGATTGCTTCTTTCTATTCCTGCCTGTGCCGGACCAAGGATGATAAGGGAGTTCAGGGTTATTCCTTCTTCCTGGTGGAACGAAACACCCCCGGACTGTCGGTTGGAAAAATCGAGCACAAAATGGGGATGAGGGGTTCCCAGACCTCCGAAGTGATACTTGAAGATGTGCGCGTGCCCGCGGAAAACCTGCTGGGTGAGTTGAACAACGGCTTCAAGCTCGCCATGAAGGATTTCGACATGTCCCGTCCGGCTATCGCGGCGCAGGCCCTGGGAATTTCCGAGGGTGCTTTCGCGCAGATGGAGACCTATTCGAGGGAACGGTATACCTTTGGCAAGCCTCTGTGCGAGCACGGGATGATCACTCAGATTATCGCCGACAGCGCGGCTCTGATCGAGGCGGGAAGGGGTCTCATCTATCAGGCGGCGGATCTGTATGACAAGGGGAAGAAAAATACCAAATTGGCCTCCATGGCCAAGTTCTTCATGGGCGATGCCGCCGTGAAAATCACCACCGATGCGATTCAGGTCTTTGGCGGATATGGCTACACGCATGATTATCCGGTGGAGCGCATGTTCCGGGATGCGAAACTGACCCAGATCTTTGAAGGGGCCAATCAAATTCAACGCATTGTCGTTGCAAGGGAGATCCGTGATGAGCAATCAAAGTAATGATACCACAATCACTCAAAGGAGAGATACAATGAACGAACTTACCGAAGAGCAAAAACTTTTAATGGAAATGGTGCGCAATCTGGCGGTTAGGGAAATTGCGCCGAGGGCCATAGAAATAGATGAGAATCATTCTTTTCCGGTGCATGCCCGGGACCTCTTCGCGGATCTGGGGCTTCTGAGCCCGCTGGTGCCTGTCGAATACGGCGGAACAGGAATGGATATTACGACTTTTGCGATGGTCCTTGAGGAAATCGGCAAGGTTTGCGCTTCCACCGCCCTGATGCTGCTCGCTCAGGCTGACGGCATGCTGTCCATCATCCTGGACGGCAGCCCGGCCCTCAAGGAGAAGTATCTGCCCCGGTTTGGCGAAAAATCCACGCTGATGACCGCCTTTGCCGCCACAGAACCGGGAGCCGGTTCGGATTTGCTGGCCATGAAAACCCGTGCAGTCAAGAAGGGCGACAAGTACGTGATCAACGGACAGAAATGTTTTATCACCAATGGTTCTGTGGCTGACATCCTCACGGTGTGGGCTTATACGGATCCGTCAAAAGGCGCGAAAGGCATGAGCACCTTTGTGGTGGAAAGAGGCACTCCCGGTTTGATTTACGGCCACAATGAAAAAAAGATGGGGATGCGTGGATGCCCCAACTCCGAACTCTTCTTCGAGGACCTGGAAGTTCCTGCGGAAAACCTGGTCGGTGAAGAAGGCAAAGGATTCGCCTATCTCATGGGTGCGCTTTCCATTAACCGTGTTTTCTGTGCATCCCAGGCTGTGGGCATTGCTCAGGGAGCTCTGGAAAGGGCCATGCAGCACACCCGCGAGCGTGAACAGTTCGGCAAGCCCATCGCCCATCTGACTCCGATCCAGTTCATGATCGCCGATATGGCGACTGAAGTCGAAGCCGCGCGCCTCCTGGTCCGGAAGGCGACAACACTGCTCGATGCAAAAGACAAACGAGGACCACTGATCGGTGGAATGGCCAAGACATTTGCCAGCGATACGGCGATGAAGGTGACGACCGACGCGGTTCAGGTTATGGGCGGGTCGGGTTATATGCAGGAATACCAGGTGGAGCGAATGATGCGCGAGGCCAAGTTGACCCAGATTTACACGGGAACCAACCAGATCACCCGAATGGTCACCGGCCGCAGCCTGTTGTTTCCGTCGTAACTGAAGTCAATGTCAATGATTCAAGTAAACAGGACCTGCCGGTAACGGCAGGTCTGGATTTACCGCATCGGCCCCGCGCAAGTCAGGGCAATCGGTTCCGACCGGCCGCCCGTCCGACTAACCACCCCAGGTCGCAGTCCAAGCGGGGGCGATGCGGTATCCGGCAACCTGATGTGCCGCTATCCCAGCTGGATTTCTCGGTATTAATCCTTCCCTCAGAAGCAAAATCTCAAAATCTTCTTATTCTGCTGTATATCGAACACAGGAGCTTACCGACATTCCCTAAGGTGTGTTCTGCACCCACTGGATGGCGTATTTAAGAAGTTCCGTGCCGTCACTCAGCTTCAGCTTTTCCTTTATGTGTGCCCGGTAGGATTCGATGGTTTTGATGCTGAGATGAAGCTTCTCCGCGATCTGACTGGTTTTGTAGCCCTGACCGATCATCCGGAAAACCGTCAGTTCCCGGTTGCTCAAAAGACCGATGGGGGAGCTTACAGCCTTGTCATCGCTGGAGACCAGCTTTTCCAGCATACAGGTGGCGATTTTATCGCTGACAAAGATTTCCCTGGCCAGAACCCGGCGGATGGCTACCAGGATCTTATCCAGGGCCTCCTGCTTCATGATATATCCCCTGGCCCCCGCTCGGAGCGCACGCTCGGCAAAGAGCGATTCGTCATGCATAGAGACCACGAGCGACGGGAGATCCCGGTTATTCAGCTTGACCATTTTGATCAATTCAATGCCGTCAATTCCAGGCAGAGAAATATCGACGATCAGCATGTCGGGCTTGTGTGAGTCGATCATTTCCAGGGCCCGCTGGGCCGTGTCGGCTTCAGCAACGACCGTCAGATCCGGCTCCTGATTAATGAGCATGGATAGTCCCTTACGGAGGATGGGATGGTCATCGACTATCATCACTCTTTTTTTCGTCATCTCTGCCCCCTTCTCCTGTGGAAACAAACTATAGGCCCGTCTGTCCGTATTTGAAAAAAACCGTGATCAGGCGTCGTTCCGATTCTGAAACGAACAGGATACAAGTGTTCCTCCCGTTTCGTCTTTCGTGATGTTCAGGGTCGCTCCGATCATCGAGGCGCGGTACTGCATGATATGCAAACCCATACCTCTTCCCTGAGTGACGGCGTTGCTGATACCGCAGCCGTTGTCCTGAACTGTAAGAATCACGACATCCTCCCGCTGGCGGAGCGCAATTGCCACACTGTCTGCTTTTCCATGTTTGATGGCGTTGTTCAAAGCCTCCTGCACGATTCGATATATGTGCGTGGCTACCGCCTGATCACTGATCAGGATCGGGTCCGCATAAGAGAAAGTACAGGAAATTCCGAAAAGTTTTTCCATGTTGGCCGCCAATGAAGAAAGGGCCATCATGAGTCCGTCTGCTTCCAGGCGGACGGGATTCAGGCCGCGGGCAAATTCTCTCGTCATCGTGATGGCCTGGTCGATCAGCTCCACAATTTCAGATACATCGGCAGGTTCCAGCGGCTGGTGCCCGGCGATTTTTCTCTCGAGGACCTTGCCCATGAAGCCGATGCCGGCCAGATGCTGACACAGACTGTCATGCAGATCCCTGCCGATTCGCCTCTGCTCCCTTCCACTGATTTCCAGGATCTCCCTTTCCTGGCGCTTCCTCCAGGTGATATCCCGGACAATCGCGAGAACGTTGTTGTGGGAATAGGGAACCATGCGGATTTCAAGATCCTTTCTTCCCTCGCGAAAGGGAATGTTCTGTTCAAAGATCTGCACCCCCCCTGTTTCCAGGGTATACCGCACATTGGCCATAATCTGATCGATCATTCGACGTGACAGAACCTTATGCAGTTCCACGATGTCGTAAAGGTTTCGGCCAAGAAGCCGCGGGGGGATAAATCGGGATATATCGAACTGACCTTCGTGAAAGCCGATCAGTTCACCCTTTTCGTTGACCTGAAACATCAAATCCGGGATGGCGTCAAGAAGCGCTCTGTTTTTGGATTCACTTTCCTGAAGGGCTTCCTCGGCCCGCTTCCGGACGACAATCTCTCCGATTCGTTCCGCGATGACCTTGATCAGACTTCGCTCTTCCTTCAGAAACGGACCTTCATCCCTCTGAGGTTTTTCCGCACTGTAGAAAACGTCAAGAAAACCGGCCTTCTTGCCATAAAGAACGATCCGCTGCGACTGCCTCCATATCGTCTCCGTGAAAGAAGCGCTTTTGAATTCCATATTGCCCAGCACGATCCGGCTGCAGGCAATCTCCGGATACTGCCAGGCCATGGGAATAACATCCACGGTCTGCTGCAGAACTTCTTCAAGTGTCAGACCCTGTTTTTCCACAATGCTGGAAATCTTATAAAGGCAGTTCAGTTCCTTGACGCGTTCCTTGAGCTGGTCGGTCAGCTCTACAAGAATCTTCTGAGAATTTTTGAGCTTCTGTTCGGATTCCTTGAACCGCGCAATCTTCTGTTCGGCCTTCTTTAAGGCGTCGTAAAGACGGGGCGCTGAACCGCTGTCGGATTCTTCGAGGGGCTCGTTCTGTTTTTTCCTTTCTTCTCTTTCTTTGTCCATCAGTAAGAATGTCCAAAGGTCACTTGATGTCTCTGTGGTAGCTCTGCAGAGACTTCGCCCGCCCATGACCCTGACGGAACGCGGCGATTCCCTTGACTGCCGCGTCTGCCGCCGCGATGGTCGTGATATAGGGCACCCTGAATTTGATCGCCGACTTGCGGATGTAGGAATCGTCGTAAGCGCTGGTTCTGCCGCTCGGCGAGTTGATGATAAGCTGAATCTCCCCGTTTTTGATGCTGTCGACGATATTGGGACGTCCCTCATGCATCTTCAGGATCATCTGGGCGTCGATGCCGTGGTCCGCAAGATACCGCTGGGTGCCCCGGGTGGCCATGATCCGGAAACCCAGATCCTGAAACTTCTTGGCCGCGCTGAGAATTCCGCCCTTGTCCTTCTGTTCCACCGTGATCAGGACTGTTCCCTCGGCGGGCAGAACCTGTTGGGCCGCTTCCTCCGCCTTGTAAAAGGCGAGACCGAAGGAGTTGGCCAGACCGAGGACTTCTCCGGTAGAGCGCATCTCCGGACCCAGTACCGGGTCGACTTCCTGGAACATATTGAAGGGGAATACCGCTTCCTTGACGCCGAAGTGGGGGATCGCGCGTGTGGAAAGATTGAGCTCCGAGAGTTTCTTCCCCAGCATGACCTGGGTGGCAATCCGGGCCATGGAGATGTTGCAGATCTTGGAAACCAGAGGTACGGTCCGCGAGGCCCTGGGATTGGCTTCCAGGATGTAAACCACATCGTCGGCGATGGCGTACTGGATGTTCATCAGGCCCACCACTCCGAACTCGATGGCGATGGTCCTGGTATACTCGTTGATCGTTTCGAGATGCCTGGGAGCGATACTGATCGGTGGAATGACGCAGGCGGAGTCGCCGGAATGGATGCCCGCCAGTTCGATATGCTCCATGACGGCCGGGACGAAGGCGTCGGTCCCGTCGGATATGGCGTCGGCCTCCGCCTCGATGGCGTTTTCCAGAAATTTGTCGATAAGAATGGGCCGTTCCGGGGTGACCCCGACCGCGGCAGCCACGTAGCGTTTCAGCATCTCCTCATCATGAACGACTTCCATGCCCCTTCCTCCCAGAACATAGGAAGGACGAACCATAAGAGGGTAACCGATCCGTTTGGCGACATCCAGGGCTTCCTGCAGATTGATGGCCATTCCAGATTCCGGCATGGGGATTCCCAATTTGCGCATCATCTTGCGGAAGCGGTCCCGGTCCTCGGCCAGATCGATGGTTTCCGGAGAAGTCCCGATGATCCGGACCCCCGCTTTTTCCAGTTCGCCGGCGATATTCAGAGGCGTCTGACCTCCGAACTGGGCGATCACGCCTTCGGGTTTTTCCTTTTCATAGATGCTCAGGACGTCCTCCACGGTCAGCGGTTCGAAATAGAGTTTGTTGGAGGTGTCGTAATCCGTAGAAACCGTTTCGGGATTGCAGTTGACCATGATGGACTCATAGCCTTCATCCCGAATGGCAAAGGCCGCGTGAACGCAGCAGTAATCGAATTCGATGCCCTGGCCGATCCGGTTGGGTCCGCCGCCCAGAACCATGATCTTTTTCCGGTCACTGACTGTCACCTTGTCGGGGGCGTTGTATGTGGAGTAATAGTAGGCTGCGTTTTCCACTCCGCTGACGGGTACCGGCTCCCAGGCTTCGATTACGCCCAGGGCGGTTCGCTGCTTCCGGATATCTGCTTCCGGGACGCCGAGGATCTGGGCGAGATAGCGGTCGGCAAAACCGTCTTTCTTTGCCTTCACAAGTAGTTCATCAGGCAGAGCTTTCCCCCTGAAGGAAAGAATTTTTTCTTCGAGATCAACCAGTTCCTTCATCTGTTCGAGAAACCAGCTTTTGATGTGAGTTTTCTTGTGAAGCAGATCGAGGTCGGCGCCCTTGCGGATCGCTTCGTACATGAGGAACTGCCGTTCACTGGAAGGTTCCGATAGACGCTCCAGCAGGTCATCGAGACTTCTGCTGTTGAAGTCCTTCACGAATCCAAGACCGTAGCGCCCCTTTTCCAGTGAGCGGATCGCTTTCTGGAAGGCCTCCTTGTAGTTCTTGCCGATGCTCATCACTTCACCCACGGCCCGCATCTGCGTGCCGAGCTTGTCCTGCGCGCCGGGGAACTTTTCGAAATCCCACCGGGCGAACTTGATGACAACATAGTCTCCCCAGGGGGTGTACTTGTCCAGGGTTCCTTCCCGCCAGTAAGGAATCTCGTCAAGGGTCAGCCCACCCGCGAGCATGGAAGAGACCAGGGCAATGGGGAAACCCGTGGCCTTCGAGGCGAGGGCGGAGGACCGGGAGGTGCGGGGATTGATCTCGATGATGACAACCCGCCCTGTTTCCGGATTGTGGGCAAACTGAATATTGGTCCCGCCGATGACCTGAATGGCCTCGACAATGGCGTAGGAATATTTCTGTAAACGCTCCTGCAATTCCGGGGAGATGGTCAGCATGGGCGCAGTGCAGTAGGAATCTCCGGTATGGACGCCCATGGCATCGACATTTTCGATGAAGCAGACAGTGATCATCTGGTTTTTTTCGTCGCGGACCACTTCCAGTTCCAACTCCTCCCAGCCGAGGACGGATTCTTCAATCAGGATCTGTCCGACGCGGCTTGCCGAAATCCCGCGACTGGCAACAGCCCGGAGTTCCTCCAGATTATAAACCAGACCGCCGCCCGTGCCACCCATGGTATAGGCCGGGCGAACAACCACCGGATAGCCGAGTTTTGCGGCGATTTTCTCCGCTTCCTCCACGGTATAGGCAGGTTCGCTTTTCGGCATGTCGATTCCCAGGCGTGTCATGGTTTCCTTGAAAGCGATCCGATCCTCGCCGCGCTCTATGGCGTCTACCTGCACCCCGATAACCTTTACCCCGTATTTTTCCAGGATGCCCAGTTTCGCCAGCTCCGCCGTCAGGTTCAAGCCTGTCTGTCCTCCCAGATTGGGGAGGATGGCGTCGGGTTTTTCGTTTTCAATGATTTCAATCATGGACTGGACATTCAGTGGCTCGATGTAAGTGACATCAGCCGTTCCGGGATCCGTCATGATGGTCGCCGGATTAGAGTTGACCAGGATAATTTCGTAACCAAGCTTCCGCAGGGCCTTGCAGGCCTGGGTGCCGGAATAATCAAATTCACAGGCCTGGCCGATGACAATGGGCCCGGAACCAATGATCATGATTTTTTTGATATCGTTGCGTTTCGGCATAAGGGAGCATCCTCCTGAAAAGAGTTCATGGGACTGTTAAAAAAACCGATTTACATTCAAACCGGGCTTAATCATTATGATAATGTGTCAGGCACGGGCGGACTATAGGTAAGTCAATCTTCATTGTCAAGAGATATAAAAGACTTAAATATCAATGCCTTTCATCCAGTTTTTCCCGCCCAGAATCCGGGCTGCGATCATGCTGCACACATTGTCGCCGGTGGCGTTGACCATGGTTGCCGGTGGATCGACCAGGACGCCGATCATGGAGATAATAGGAAAGGCCTCCAGGGGAAAGCCGTAGAGAGAGATAATCAGCAGTTCACCGATGAAGCCGCCGCCGGGGATTCCACTCATCACGGTCCCGCTCAGCAGGGCAATGCCGACTGCGGTCAGAAGCGTTCCCGGCCCGGAAAAATCCATTTGAAAGATGCCGAAGAGAAAGGCGATCTTCAGGACCGCGGCCAGACAGGAGCCATCCATGTGGATAGTCGCGCCGATGGGAATGATCAGTTCGCTGATGTCTTTCGGGACGCCGCTTCTGTTGGCCGCTTCCAGATTGGAGGGGATGGTGGCGACGCTGCTCCCTGTGGCAAGAGCGGTCAGGGCAGGTGGGATGATGTTTTTCCAGAAAGTCCGCACCCCCCGTCCTTTTCCGGCGAGATAGGCGTAAATCGTGAATCCGGTGAAAAAGTAGAAAATCGTCAGGGGGTAATAAAGGCTCATGGCCCGGAAATAGGATCCCAAAAGATCCGGTCCGAAAACGCCCGTAAGATAAGCAAAGTAGGCGCATAATCCGACAGGCGCGTAATACATGATAAAAGAAATCACTTTCATCATCACGTCGCTTGCCGAGGTCAGAAAATCGGCAAATGCCCGGCCTCTTTCCTTCAAGCTGGAGGTGGCCAGCCCGACCAGAATGGAGAAAAGAATGAGGGCCAGCATGTTCTTTTTTGACAGGATCTCATTAAAATCATTCGCGGTAAATGCTTTGACAATCTGCTCCGACGTTTTCAGTTGTTGAATGTCTCCGGCCGATTGCAACTCGATATGAACTCCCGTTGCCGGCGGATAAATTGAAACCCCGATAACCATAAGCACCGAGGCTGCTGTCCCGGTCAGGATAAAGACTGCCAGCATGGCGGACAGAATTTTACCCAGCCGCCGCCCGTTGGACATTCCCGCCACAGCTGAGGCAATGGAGAAAAATACGAGGGGAACAAGGGCTGTGAAGAGAAGATTGAGGAAGATATCACCCAGGGGTTTGAGAAGGGCGGCATCCTTTTTAAGCAGGATGCCCAGTCCGGAGCCGATCAGGATGGAAAGGATCAGAAGCAGGGTGAATCCGTAGGATTTGAAAAAGGTTGAAGTCTTTTTTCCCTTGAGTCGTCCGTCCATGATTGCCTTTATGTTTCAGCGTGCCCGTCTGGAACAGGAGGAGTTTTGGAATCCAGGCATTTGGACTGCCTGTCTGCGGGTGCCCCTTATAGCCGTATCCGGTCTGAGAGTCAAGGGAAATACCGGATTACCCGAAGTCGATGTGCTCCTCTTCCTTGAATTGCTTGCCGGGGGCACAAACTTTACTTTGAGTCCTGAAGGACAAACCGGATCGGGACATCACCCCAGGTGCGGATGCGAACATTGTTTTTGATCGCCGGGTAAAATTTCCATTTTTTGACTGCGTTGAGTGCCGCCTGATCGAGGATGGCATATCCCGAGGATTTTTTTACCAGAAGTTGACCTGGCGATCCATTTTCCAGAATTTCCACGGATATTAGAACCACTCCTTCATAGCCCTTTTGCCTTGCGATGTGCGGATAAACGGGGAGAGGGGCGTGGCCGTAGCGGGAAGCGGCTGAGCGAAGAGTTCCTCTTGATTCTTCCCGTTTGTCATCGTTTTCACCGGCTGATCCGGGGGACATGGAGCCGCCTTCCTGAAATTTTGCAGCCGTTCCTGCGGCGGTTGCCGGCGTGGTGGCCTGCAGGGCAACGACACTTCCATCGGATTGAGGATTCGATCCGGCGGGGGCGATGACCTTCGCATCCCTGATGATGTTCGTTTTTTTCCTGACCGCCTCCGTGTCAAGTAAAGAAGGGGCATCCGGCGGCTTTCCCAGGGATTTACTTTTCGATTTTTGTATTTTTTTCACCTCTGATGCGCTGGAGTCCAGACCCTGGATGCGGTTTCCTGGTTGTTGAACCGGTTTCCCGGAAACAGGAGAGGAGAGGTTGACGAGGGATACGGAAAATCCCGGCGCTTTTTTCGCCTTTCCCGACACTGAATGCATCGCGACCGCCGTGATGACAAGCAGGATTGCCAGGGCATGCAGGACGAGAGACGCCATTCCCGCCAAGAAAATCTCTTTTCGGGGAATGGGTGATCTTTCATGTTCCATAAGGTGCGGTGAACTGCTGATCATTGGATCCTGTCCATTATCGATACCGTCGCATCGCTTTAACGGGACTTCCCTCTGCCGGTCTTTTCCAGACGCACGCATTCCGGATGCAGGATTTCAGCGATTTTTTCCAGTCCATGGACAATTCGGGGAGAGAAGCGATCCGTCAGATCGGAGTCGATGAAGTAAATCCGCCGATTCCGAACGGCAGGGATGTCCTGCCATCGGCTCCAGGAATCCAGAGCCGCTTTCCGGGACGCCTTTCCGATCATGGAGGAAATCAGGATAACGTCCGGTCGTTCCTTGATGACCGACTCCATGCTGTACCGGGGATATTTGCCTTGTGCGCGCCCCGCGATATTAATCCCCCCGGCCATGCCGATCAGTTCATGGTAAATGGTGTTTCTGCCGATGGAGATGAGGGGATTCGAATCGATCTGAACAAAGACTTTCGGCTTCCGGCAATCGACGGTTCGTGAGACGATCCTGTCCGCCTTTCTTTTCATTTCACCGGCCAGTTTCCGGGCGGCTGCATCCCGCCCTGTGATTCTGCCGATGTTGACGATGGTTTCCGCAATGTTAGAAAACCTTTGCGGATTTGTTACATAAACCGGGATTCCGGCCATCGCCAGTTTGTCGACGGCTTCCTTCCGGTTTCCATTGGTTGTCCCGATCACCAGATCCGGATGCAATCCGAGGATTCTCTCCAGGGAAAGATTGATGTAACTGCCCACCTTCGTTCTGGTCCGGGCCGCTTCCGGGTAATCGCTGAACCGGGTGACGCCGACAATTTCTTTCTCCAGCCCAAGGGCAAAAAGGATCTCTGTGATATCCGGCGCCAGGGAAACGATTCTCCGGGGATGGGTGGGCACATTGACACGTCGGCCTGTTTCATCCGTCAGAACGCCTGCATGAGCGGAAGAGAAGAACGCCGGGCTCATCAGGATGAAGAGAAGAAAGAGCGCTCCTTTAACTTTAATTATGGGATGTCGGGTCATCATGAGGTTTTACATTCCGGCAGCAGGGTTCAGGGGGGGTGGTTTCCTTCCGGAAGGATGAAACCGCCCCCCCCCCTGAACCCTCGCATGGCAGTTCAATAAAATTTAAAACTTCAGGGATATTCCACCCTTCACGGTTATGCCTGGCAGCGGATAATAACCGCCCCAGTAGATGAGCGCGTGTTTCTCGTCGGTAAGATTCTCCACACCGGCGAAGGCGGACAGCTTCAAGTTTTTGATGGTCGGTCTGTAATAAAGGAAGAGATTATAAACGGTATAGTCGTCAACCTTTTCCAGTACATTGCTGTCGTCCCCACCCTGATAATTTTTGCCGATGTATTTCACCTCCGGATTCAGCTCCAGACCGTAAGGCAGATACAGAATGACACCGGCGCTGCCCAAAATTTCAGGCACCAGAGGGACATCCTTCCCGAAATTCGGTCCGCTGCGGAATTCGGAATTGCGGTACGACAACTGGCCATACACTTTGGCCACCTTCTCCCACAGGTACGATGCGCCCAATTCAATCCCTTCGTGACGGGTCTCATCAAGATTGCGATTTATATATTGAGATGCATCCCACGAAATTTCATCTTCCATATCGATCCGGTACACCGTCAGATCAAGGGAAAGGTTCCGGAGGGGAAAGAAACGACCGCCGATTTCGTAAGTCTTTCCCGTTTCCTTTTCAAGATCCGTAAGGAAGGCATCTGAACTGTAACCGTAATATGAAGCCTGTTCATCCAGAAAGGGATAGCGGAACACGGTTGCATACTTTGCAAAAACTTTCGATTTTTCCCCGATCAGCCAGGTCAGCGCCGATTCGAAGGCTTCACCCTTATGTGTTTTTTCTTCGTCAAAAACGAGCGTACCGTCCATCAGGATTTCTTTTCCCTGAATTTCGGCCCGTTCCGTTCGATAACCAAGGGTCAGGATCAGCTCCTCCAGAATGTACAGTTCATTCCTGGCGTAAAGTCCCAGACTTTTCCGTGAAAAATCAGCTGCATTCTGTTTGAAAACCTGTTCCCGGTCACTGAAGCCTTCCTTGTCCAGTTCTTCGTCATAATAATCCAGGCCCAGGATCAGTTTGTTTTTGTGGTTGAGAATATTCCTTTCCAATACATATTTGGGTGTTATTCCAAAAGTGTCCAGATTAACCAGAGAATACGGTGTCAGGGAATAAGACGACCTGGATGGATAATTGCCGGTGATCTCCTTGGAGCCATATAGAAACTGGATATAAACACTTCCCGCGTTGCCGAAGTGTGATTCCAAGGCGAGATTGGCATGGAAATCAGTGTTTTCCCCGTCATCATCGGGATTGCCGATCTGTCTGCGGTCCTGTTCATATTGGAGCTTGGTCAGGGAACCCGGCAGATCGAAGTCAGATCGGTTATAGGATAAGGCCAAAGAAGCATTCCATGTCTCATTGCCTTCGTAACCCAGATTGAGACCGGCTCCCCGTGACGAATACTTCGAACGGGCGCGGTAACCCTGAATTTCCTGATTTTCTCCGTTCAGGGAATAGGAAATTTTTCCTTCCGATCCGCGAACTCCCGCCTGTTCATCATGGAGACCGTAACTTCCCGCGATAAACGAGGCGGAGAATTCGGGCTTTCCTTCTCCTTTTTTCGTGATAATGTTGATCACCCCGGCAACGGCGGAGTCCCCGTACAGCACGCTTCCAGCACCCCGGACAACTTCGATCCTCTCGATGTTGCTCAGGGATGTCTGAAGCCAGTTGATCGATTTCATATCCGGATTGTTCAGTCGTTTGCCGTCCAGCAGAACAAGGGTTTTGCCGTGAGGATTGTCGCCGCCGAAACCCCGGAGATCGATAAGAGCCTCAGAAGGGTTACCCGAGTATGTTCGGACCTGAATGTTTTCAAGCCTGTCCAGAACTTCAGCGATGCTGGTCGCTCCGGATTCCTCAATATCCTTTGTTGTAATGATACTGACATTCGCCGGCACCTGGCGGATCTCTTCCTTATTTCTTGTTGCCGTAACCACGATTTCTTCCATCGGCACGGCGTCGGGTTCGCTCTGGCCGTAAACTTGCGGGCAGAAAAACAGGCATCCACTCAACATCCATAAAACAACAGTTACAGTATGACGATTCATTTCCTTTCAACTCCTTTTGAATTTCAATGCAGGTTTAATAGATTTCCAGGAATATTCACACAGCTGAAAGGGCTTTACTCAGGGCGGGATATTACTTTCCGTGCAGTTCATGGCATCCTCCTTTCCCCCTCGGTCAGGTTTGATTAGATTCTCCGTCAGATAAGTCTCCTGGCTTGCGGCTTAACCTACTTTCCACGCCTTCCCGGTTTCCGGAGAAACCAGTGGCATCCTGTGGATTTCGTACCGCTTACAGTTGCGGGGCAGCGCCGGCTTTTACCGGCTTCCTTGAATCTGACAGACTTTCAGGCAGCAAAGAGATTCTCGGCAATCCGCTGATCGGATTGCGCTCGATTGTTACCCGGGTTTCATAAACCTCCCGGATGTTGGATTCAGTGACTACGTCTTCCGGACGCCCCGCCGCGAAAATGTTGCCCCGGCTTAAAAGCAGGAGCCGGTCGCAGTAGAGGGAAGCCGTATTGATGTCGTGGGTCACGACGACAACGGTCAAATGATTGGTTCTGTTCATGATTTTCAGCAGATCGAAAATCGCCTTCGAGTGTTTCATATCCAGATAAGCTGTGGATTCGTCAAGAAAGAGGATCTGAGGTTCCTGAGCCAGCGCCCTGGCGATCACCACCCGTTTTTTTTCCCCGCCGCTCAGGTCGGTCATGTGCCGGCCGGCCAGAGGAAGCGTGCCTGTTGCCTCCATGGCCTGCCGGGCAATGGCAAAATCCTTTTCCCCTTCGAATTGCAGTTTTCCCAGGTGAGGCGCCCTGCCCATGAGGACGGTTTCCTCTACTGTGAAAGGGAACAGGTCGGGCGAATCCTGGGGCACAAAGGCAATGGTCCGGGCCAGGACGTTTCGCCGGATCTGCCGGATATCCGTTCCCTTGACGGCAACCGTTCCCTGTTGAGGAGAAAGAATCCCGTTGCAGATCCGCAGAAGTGTCGTTTTCCCCGATCCGTTGGGTCCTATCACCCCCAGAAATTCTCCCCGCGGCACAGTGCAGGAGATGTTCCGAAGCACACACTCGGCTTCCTGGCCATAACGGAAACTGACGTTTTCAAGATTCAGAACGACCATGGCCGAAACCGTCCCTTGCGCAGCAGATATAGAAAATAAGGAGAACCGCAGAGGGCGGTCACCACGCCCACGGGCAGCTCCATATCGGGTATTGCGGTCCTGGCGAGGGTATCCGCCACGATCAGAAAGGATGCGCCGAACAGAAGAGATGCGGGAAGCAGCAGCCGGTGATCGGCGCCCAGAAGCATCCTCATCATATGAGGGATGATCAGCCCCACAAAGCCGACCGTGCCGCTGAACGACACGGCCACCGCCGTCAGTAGCGAACCGGAAAGGAGAAGGATCATCCGGGTCCGTTCCACGGCGACTCCCAGATGAATGGCAGTTTCCTCACCCAGCGATATCAGATTGATCGAGCGGGCGTGCAGCCAGGCGATGGAAAACCCGGCAAGGAGAACCAGACCGGTCAGCAGGATCTCTTCTGGCTCGGCCAGGCTGAGATTTCCCATGAGCCAGAAGATGACTTTCTGGAGATCGGCATGGCTGCTCAGGGACAGGACAAGCATGATGAGGGCGGAAAAAAAGGCGTTCACGATCACGCCGGCCAGCAGCATCGTCCCGGAAGAAAATCCTTTAACGGACCCCCCCGCCGCTAGAACAAGGATCACCGTCACGGCGGCCCCCAGAAAAGCCGGCAGGGGAACGCCCAGGGGAAGAACGGCCATTCCTGTCGAGATGCCGATAATGGCGCCCAGGGCTGATCCTCCCGATATTCCCAGAATATAGGGGTCGGCCAGCGGATTTCGGAGCAGGGCCTGGAAGATCACTCCCGCCGTGGACAGCGATGCCCCCACCAGTCCGGCAAAGAGAATTCGGGGGAGGCGCAGGGAAAACAGGATGGTCACATCCTCCGGCTTCAATGCGAAAGCGGCCTCGGGACGCTCTCCCAAAATCTCCCGAAATCCCTGGAGCAAGCCGGTATCCGCCGGACCGCAGAACAGGGAAGCCGCAGCTGTGGCCAGAAGAACAAGAAACAGCAGCAGGCTGACTTTGATCACTTTTGCCAGGGTAACGGCCGATTCGACCATAAAAACATCCAACAGAGTCCACCCCCTGCATTTTTGTCCGAGGATTTCTGCTTTCCGCGGACAAACGAGGGTGAAGCGCCGATTAAAAGAGTTAATTCAGGAGAAGACGAGTTTACCTTCTGACAAAACGGCGGGTGAAAGACAGTGAAGTGTCTGCATGGTTCAACTCCCTCGCGTTTCGCTGATGGAGCGGTATTCCGGCTTCGGGCGACCTACTGACCAGCCTTCCCATCGCACTTCGACAGTGGCTCATACCAGATTGCCTTTCTTCGGTGACTCCGCTGGCTTCGTCGGGGGCTCCTTGACGTATGATCTATATACGCCTGAGTCGCCTCCTCTTTGCCGCCTTGTTATCCCTTTGAATGCAACCCGGTATTCGTTTGGCGTTCGTTCCCTTCACGGCTGCGGGGCAGCGGGGGATTTTCACCCCTCTTCCTCAATATCCACCAGGGTTTATATTTTCTCTGCTTCTCTTTTGTTACAATCTCAGGAGCTGTCCAAGACAGTCCACAATCCGGGGATCATATGCCCCCAGTTCCGTCATTTTTCGCACTTCCGAATACGCGGCCTGATAGTTCCAACTGCTGCGATACGGCCGCCAGGAGGTAAGGGCGTCGTAACTGTCTGCAACGGCAACAATCCGGGCCCCCAGAGGAATGCTCTCTCCGGAAAGTCCGGAAGGATAGCCGGAGCCGTTGTACCGTTCATGATGGGCCGCAACGATATCAAAAAGCGCTTCATTATCATAGCCGATTTTTTTCAGAATCCGGGCACTTTCTCTGCTGTGCTTGGTCATTTCTTCGAATTCTTTTTCCGACAGGCTCTCTCTGCGGTTCAAAATGTGCTGGGGTACGATCGTTTTCCCGACATCGCAGAAATACCCGCCCAGGAGAATATCCTTCTTCTCCTTGTCGGGAAGGTCCAGCATATCGGCCAGGGCATAGGACAAAAGACCCACGACCCGGGCATGACCGACGCTGCCGTCGATGGCCTCGACGGAGTCAATGGCATAACTTGGGAACTCAACCAGGCTGTCGACAATCCTGCGGTATGTCTCCGGGATATGCGGCGGCAGGGTTTCCAGATCCTCCAGGGGATCCAGCATGCCTGTCACTTCGTAAAGGCGGATCAATCGCCGCTTCCCCTTTATCTTAAGAGCTTGTGACTTTTCCATTTTCATCGAGCTTTCCGCGAAGGCGATTTTTATCCGTTTGTTGTCCGGTGCGATGTGAAGGGCGCGGCTGATGTAGGCATGAGCGTCTTCAATATGATCGCATGCCATCAGGAGCAATCCCATCTCCGTCAGCAGTTCCGGATCGTTTTCGTTGGTATTCAGCCGGATGGCGCATTCTTCGATTTGCTTGCTCAATCCGGGGTCGGATGTATCGGCCTGCTGGGCAATCAACGGTTTGGCGGCCACATAGCGATTGACCGCTTCATAGGTGGTCTCATCGATGGTGACCAGCCCTTCCGTGCATCGCTGTTCGATCCGGCTGGCCAGGTTCACGACGTCGCCCAGGGCGGTATAAGACTGCCGCTTTTGTCCGATCAGTCCGACAATGGCCTCGCCCGTGGCGATTCCGATCCGCATTTTTAATGGGAAATCGCTGCTCCGGACCCAATTCTGCATTTTCATGGCGGCCATGACAGCCATCAGAGCATGCCGGTCGTAATGTGTGGGAGCGCCAAACTCGGCCATGATGCCGTCCCCCATGTATTTGTCGATATGCGCTTTGTATTCGAGCAGGATGGTTTCCATCTCTGCAAATAACCGGTTGAGCTGCGTGACGACGATTTCCGGCTGGCTTGCTTCAGAAAAGGTCGTGAAAGATTTGAGATCGGAAAACAGGACGGAAATGTTTCGCTTTTCCGTACGAAGGCGTTTTTCTATCAGAAGCTTGACAACCGCGGGATCCATGGTGGAGTAAAGAGCGTCTTCAACCCGCTCCTTCATTTCTTCCACGGCTTCTTTGGATTTTTCCAGGTGATGGGTGCGCTCTTTGATTTTGTCTTCCATATGCTCCGTATGTTCCTGAAGATCACGGCTGACCTTTTCCAGGTTTTTCTTGCTGACCTTCAGTTCGGTTTTCAATGTGACGCCCTGAGAGATTTCATTCAGCAGATTCTGTCGCAGAGTGCCTACGATCACGCCGGTGAGGATGAGGAAGCCGCCCCAGATGACGATATGAAGTCCCAGGTTCATCGGAGTCTGTTCAATAAAAAAATTGCTGGGATAGAGCCAGGCAAAGAGGATAACGGTAAAAACACAGAAGATGGAGCCCAGCATGGCGCCCCGATGATTGATATAGTAGGCTGCTCCGAGAATGGGGATATAGAAGAAGTTGAGCATGGCCAGCTTGTTGGGGAGAAAATAAAAAATAAGAACAATGCTGATCAGGACAAGAAGGACAAAGCTTTGTTCAAAATACGTCATGAAATAGTTCTTGAGACGGTCCATCATGATGAGGCCTCCAGCACCCTAAAAAAATATTCCAGTCCGTATCAGAAAATGCCGGCTGGAAAAAGAAAAAATCCCTCTATCGGTAAGGAAAGATGAAACCGGATAAGCAGGGAATGTCATAAAAGTGATGTGGATGTGCGTTAAAACAAAAAGATTGATAGTCCTGACATCAAAATCCCCCCGTTCGACTTCCGAAGGGGGGATCATATTTCAGCATTAAAGCAGTTGTTCCATGGGAAGCATGAACACGTGATAGCCTCCTTTTACGGGATGCTCTTTTTTCAACTGACGGAACATGTCTGTAATTTTTGCAACTTCCTCGTCCTGAGCGGCGATCATCAACAAGATGTATCTTTCCGGCCAGTAAAGGGTCCCGAGTTTAGCCTGTTCATCCGTTTCCGGACTTCTTCCGATGACTCTTTCCATCTTGGTATATTTTCTGATATCCGCTACCGTTAAGGCTGACATAACATCATCGTCCACTATCTCCGAATAGACAGCTAACATCATCTTCATCGTCGTCACCTCTTTAGATTTTTTTGTATTTTACCACAATATAGGGCAGTTTTTAAGCGACTTTAATAACAAACATCATTCTTTGGGGAAATAACTCCCGATAAATTCCTTGCTTGAACGGTTTTCGCAGAAATGGAGCCGATATGACCGTCACTTTTTTTTATGACAGGGTATATTTCAAATTTCAATATTTAATCATTTGATATATAAAAACCTGCTGGTTACCAGTTGTTTAAATTTCTTTTCGTTAAAAAAATCAAAAACGAAATGAAAGGTTTGATGTTATCGTAAGGCGGAGTTGAAGCCATGAACAGGGATGAAAGAATACAGCAGGAAAAAATAACGGAATATGATGTGCTGTATCAGCAGTTCTTTGACAAGGAGAGTCCTTTTCCCGTTGATCAGGATTCTGCGGATATCTTGAAGAAACAGGCCGACGCTCTGCGGGAACAGGCGGAATTGCTTGATCTGGCCGAGGATCTCATCATGGTTCTTGATATGGAGCATCGCATTCTGTTCTGGAATCGGGGGGCCGAGAAGAAATACGGCTGGAGTCGAGGCGATGTCCGGGGTGAGAATGTACACTACCTGCTCAATACTCGTTTTCCGCAGTGCCTCAAGGAAATTGAAAAAACCCTGATCGCATGCGGCCGCTGGGAAGGCGAACTCATCCAGACTCGGCGGGACGGCTGCCCGATCCTGGTGGAAAGCCGGTGGACACTGAGGTGCAATGAGCGGGGTAAACCTCTGGCTATTCTGGAAATCAACAATGATATCAGTCAGCGCAAGCATGCGGAGGCCATGCTGAAGAAGACACTGGAAGAGCTGGAAGGCCGCATTCAGGAACGAACAGCGGACCTGCAAAAAGTCAACGCGGAATTACATGAAGAAATCGTTGAGAGGAAGCGGATGGAGGAGGTTCTGAAAAAGCAACAGATGGAACTGAAGATCAAAACAAAGAACCTTGAGGAATTGAACGCAGCACTTAAAGTCCTTCTTAAAAAACGTGAGGAAGATAAAAACGAGCTGGAAGAAAATGTGCTTTCCAATGTAAAAAACATGGTTCTTCCCTATGTGAAAAAGATTAGAATGACGGCTCTTGACGCCACTCAATTGAATTATATTAATATTCTGGAAACGAATTTGAATGAAATCACTTCATCGTTTCACCACAAATTGACATCCCGGTCACTGAACCTGACCCCGCGGGAGGTTCAGGTGGCTGCGTTAATCAAAGATGGGAGAACAACCAAGGAAATTGCCGAATTGATGAACGTCTGTCCCGGGGCGGTGGCTCTCCACAGGAATCATATCCGGAAAAAACTCGGGCTGAATAAAAAAAAGGTCAATCTGGCATCGCACCTTTCTTCCCTGCCCTGAAACTCCACCAATACATGTCACTCGTCTCTTCGCGCTGCATAAGTCAGAGAGAACAGGCCGAAAATGATAACATTGTAGCCGATGAATGCAATTGCGATTCGAGTGATGCCGAGCGGGTATTGAGGGGCAAGCATCCTTACTATCGCTACTCCCGATAAAGCGATGCACGTCCCGATGATCCACCACCAATGACGTTTTATCTTGAACATGATTTCAATGATGTAATAAAAATATCTCGAGAATCACGGATCTGTCCATGCCGCCGATCCTGTTCGTCGAGAAGGACAACAAGAAAGAGCGTGCGGAAAAACGGGGGAGGACATGAAAGTCTCTCCCCCGCTGATTTTCTGCTCCTTTTTATTGAGAAACAATTCTTGATACCGCTTCAGCCATGTAACGTGAGCCTTCTATCCCAGTATTCCAATGAAAACACCACCGGCAATCGCCGCGCCGATAGCTCCCGCGACATTCGGTCCCATGGCGTGCATCAGCAAAAAGTTCTTTGGGTTCTCTTTTTGACCCATGACCTGAACGACCCGAGCGGACATGGGAACAGCAGAGACACCGGCGCCCCCAATCATCGGGTTGATCTTCTCCTTCAGGAAAAGGTTCATAAACTTGGCAAGAAGCACGCCTGCCCCTGCCGCGGCGGCAAAGGAGACGACGCCCAGGACAAGAACCAGGAGTGTCTTGGATTGAAGAAAATTCTGAGCCGGCATCGACGCACCGATGGCAAGGGTCAGAAAAATGGTGATGAGATCAACAAAGGTCGTTTGTGCGGTTTTGTTGAGTCGTTCCGTAACGCCGCACTCCTTGAAGAGATTTCCTATCATGAAACATCCCATCAGGGCGGCGGAGGTGGGTACAATCAGTATGACGATAATCGCTGTAATCAGGGGAAAGAGTATCTTCTCCAGCTTTGACACCTTTCTCATTGACGGCTTCATGAAGATTCCCCGTTCCTTCTTCGTGGTCAGGAGCCGTATCACGGGAGGAATGATGATGGGAACAAGTGCCATGTAAGAGTAACAGGCTACGGCGGTAGCCCCGATGATATGTGGAGCGAGCACGGAGCTGACATAAATGGTCGTGGGCCCCTCGGCTCCCCCGATGATCCCGATGGATGCCGCCTCAGGAAGGCTGAATCCAACGAAAAGCGCCATGAAGAATGCCAGGTAGACACCGAACTGCGCCGCTGCTCCCAGGAGCAGAGTTTTTGGGTTGGCAAGCATGGGACCGAAATCGGTCAAAGCACCCAGGCACAGAAACATCAACGGCGGAAGAATCTGCCACATTACACCGAATTGAAAGATTCGGGAAAGAAGCCCTACGGGTCGTGAGGGCAGCACTGCCTGGTCGGTCTGTTCCATCGTTAAGATGGAGGCTATCACTTGCCCCTTTTCAACATGCTGGCCTTGTTCCACATTCAGTTTGTCAACCCGCCCGAAGACGGGGGCGACGACCTCACCCGAATCGAGCTTGCATATGACGCCTCCTTTATCGAAGCCTTTCCCCTCCTGTGTCGATACTTCAACTACCGTCCCGGCCTGAGGAGCCTTCAGCATCATTTCGTAGTCCATCATTCCCCCGAGGGGCAGGTTGACCAGAATCATTCCGAATCCGATGGGAACCAGCAAAAGGGGTTCCATTTCCTTGGCAATTGCCAGATATATGAGTACGAGCGCTATCGCGATCATCAGGGCGTTTCCCCAGTAAAACAAAGGGAAACCAGTCTCCATTAATCCAAAAATCACGTCAGTTTCCTCCTTTACAAAATCTTGGCAATACGTTTACTTCTTGCCACTGAAAAATTTCTCTGTAATCGCTCTTGTCAATTCCACTGATACCATCAGCAGCATCAATATGGCAAATACCAGACCAAATCCACCAACCGCCGTTTTTATAGCCAAGCTCCAGTCAATCACATCAATACACTCCTTTCATCCGGACGAGCCGGAACCATCAATACATCAATAACTGGTCGGCCTTACAACCCTTGTCTGAACCTCGCCGCCGACCTTCACCAGAAAAAACAACATATTTGCCGTGGGTGCTGCATTTTCTCAACTCACCTCCTTCTCTCCTGTTAATCTTGATTATACTTTTATAAATACAACGACAGGGCACCATGGCAAAAAATCTCTTAAATTTTGAGAATTTACACTCTCATATTGTTCTTCTTCTTTTCTGTCAAGTCCTTTAAATGCAATGGGCTTTGTAACTGTATGATATCATTGTTGTTATGCGATAACTGTCTTGAGGCCCGGCAGTTGCCGCCGTTCAAGGTCTTCCTGTGTCTCCGGCTGTTCTTATACAACCGCCTGGCTAACCTAACTTCATATTCGCTGTACCCTGAATCACCGCTTTCCACAGAGGCTGATTATCCGGAATGGAATGTAAAATATTATGACTGGCAAGTAACGACGAACTCACCGGCGAAACGTCGTTGCAGGCTGGAAAAGAGTTTAACAGGCGAGCAGCCTGGACGAGATTGGCAAGGATCAACGCTCTTTCCCGAGTTTGAAATCGAATTGGCTTGAGTAATAAGGGAATTTTCCCAGGCAGGATGAAGCCGGTTCTTTTAAATAAAACATCTGCGTACTTTGCCGGCTAATCGCTACGGGACGCTGTGATAAAAAAGTTGCTATTTTTCTATTTTGCTGGACTGCTCTGCCGTATTTTGGATGTAAGGACGAGGGGATACTATTTCCAGATCAAGGGGCCTATTTCAATCAGGCATAGGAAGTGGCGACTGGAACGGGAGTCCCGGTGGCTTCTGAAAGAACGCGTCAGACGCATGGTTCTGAGCGCGTACAACGGGATTGATTTGTCACTTGGACCGTGACAGGGCAACATTGCGCCCTGGATGGAACGCACCTCGTTGCTTAATCGGTGCGGAATATGAAGTGTTGCATTCTGCCTTTGAGCTTTGCGGGCAAAGGCAGAATGCAGAGCAATATTCAGAAATCTAAAAGACGATTAAGTGTCGGAACGTGAATGAGATGAGATGTTTTCCGATCTCATTCATCATCTTTCTGCATGGCCAGCGGCAGAGAAAACAGACCGATAATGACCAGGGTGTAGCCGCCGATTTTAATTGCAAGGCGGAGGGCGCCGGGGGGATATTCCGGGGCGAGGAGCCGCACCAGAGCGACCCCCGACAACGCGATGCATGTTCCAATAACCCACCACCACTGGCGTTTCTGCTTGAACATTACTTCAGCAGGGTGCAGTAA
>Ga0123334_1000592_pt1 | contig 49646 bp, 64 predicted proteins | sample BiotimSIPDNA_FD_89706 | JGI IMG/M metagenome (GOLD analysis project Ga0123334, IMG submission 89706) | Anaerobic biogas reactor microbial communites from Washington, USA - Biogas_R1 time_0 SIP DNA | ecosystem: Engineered > Bioreactor > Anaerobic > Unclassified | place: Washington, USA...
ACGATGAGCATTGAGCTGATCACACCGATCGCGATCGAGGAAGGCCTGCGCTTTGCTATCCGCGAGGGCGGCCGCACAGTCGGCTCCGGCGCGGTTATCAAGGTTATGTCTTAATACTCCGATTATGGGTAACTGGAAGGGAAGCCGCACGGCTTCCCTTTTGTCTGTCGCTAAACGAGCATTTCCGATCGGACAAAATTTTAGAAAAATATGCATATCTTTGATTTGGTTCATCAATAATATACCTGTTATGTGTAGCGCCGAAGCCCAGAGCCATGCTATAATGCATATCTGTGCGGCCATATGATGAAGCGCAAACCGCCGCTCCGGCCTGATATGCAGGATATCTGAATATATAAAAATAATTCTTGCAAATAAACCGACGCTGTAGTATTATATAAAAGCTGCGCAAAACGGCTTGTTATGCTGGTTTGAACAGTAAACGGGTTGATGTAAGAGGTTGCCCGAAGGGGAAATTACCGCCCCGGAGGGGTTTTCTTACAGACAATTGTCCCGGACAGGATCCGGGGCGACGGGGTGCACAGGCCCCGCGATAAATTTTAAATCGCGACACGCACGGCGCATTGTGCATGACCCGGCATAATTATGGAGGTAATAGCAGATGCCATCACAGAAGATCAGGATCAAGCTAAAGGCATACGATCACAGCCTAATTGACAAATCGGCCGAACGTATTGTTGAGACGGCCACCAGAAGCGGCGCTGTCGTATCCGGTCCGATTCCACTTCCGACGGAGAAGGAAGTCATAACAATACTGAGGGCTCCCCATAAGTATAAGGACAGCCGCGAGCAGTTTGAGATTCGCACGCACAAGCGCCTTATCGATATTTTGGCCCCTACATCCACGACTGTCGACCAGCTGATGCGGCTTGAATTGCCGGCCGGCGTCGACATCGAGATCAAGCTGTAGTTTCGGAGGTTTCAATATGAAGAAGGCAATATTGGGCAAGAAGATAGGGATGACCCAAGTGTTTGCCGAGGACGGCACCGTAATACCGGTGACCGTTGTCGAGGCAGGCCCGTGCCCGGTTATTCGTAAAAAGAGCAAGGAGCGCGACGGATACGAAGCGCTTTGCGTTGGATTTGACCCCATCAGGGAAAAACTGGCCAACAAGCCCCGCAAGGGCGAGTTTGCCAAGGCGGGAGTGGAAGTGTGCCGCTATACGCGCGAACTGAAATTTGAAGATTGCGCAAGCTACGAAGTCGGTCAGAAGATCACAGCCGACATTTTCGCTCAGGGCGACACCGTCGATGTGTCCGGCTTAACCAAAGGCCACGGCTATACAGGCACGATCAAGCGCTGGAATCAGCACCGCGGCCCGATGACGCACGGTTCGAAATATCACCGCGGCGTAGGCTCGCTGAGCTCCAACACATCGCCCGGCAGGGTATTCAAATCCAAGAGGATGTCCGGCCATTACGGCAACGAGAATGTTACGATACAGAACCTGAAAGTTGTTCGGGTCGATCCTGAGCGCAACATGCTGCTTATAAAGGGAGCCGTACCCGGCGAAAACGGCGGGCTTCTCTTTATCCGTGAAGCGGTCAAGGGTTAAGGAGGATACAGATGCCAAAAGTATCAGTTTACAAGATAGACGGCAGCAAGAGCGGCGAAATGGAGCTCTCGGCCGATATATTCGGAATTGAAATTTCCGAGCCTGCGATGCACCAGGTTATTGTTGCGCATCTGTCAAACCAGCGTCAGGGAACGCAGTCGGCGCTGACAAGGGCCGAAGTTTCCGGCGGCGGCAAGAAGCCCTGGAGGCAGAAGGGAACTGGCCGCGCAAGAGCGGGTTCATCCAGAAGCCCTGTGTGGAAGCACGGCGGCGTGACATTCGCCCCGAAGCCCCGCCTCTACAAGAAGGCTGTCAACAAGAAAGTGCGCAGGCTTGCCTTAAAGAGCGCGCTCACCAGCAAGTTTGAAGAAAAGCAGCTGATCGTCGTCGAGGATTTTGCGATTGCAGAAGCCAAGACGAAGCTGATGGTCAAGGCGCTATCGGATCTGAAGGTTTCGGGCAGCGCGCTGCTGGTGACCCCGGAGCCCGACCAGACGCTCATGCGTTCAAGCGCGAACCTTCCCGGCATTACCGCCGCGCTTGCGACAAACCTGAATGTTTATGAGATCATGCGGCACGACGTGATGGTCGCCACCAAGTCCGCCATTGAAAAGATACAGGAGGTGTACGCCTGATGAACAGCCCGTATGACATTATTTTAAAGCCGGTGCTTACCGAGCAGAGCTATGAAAGCATAGCCGACAAGAAGTACACCTTCATCGTAAACAGGAAGGCCACAAAAACAGAAATTAAGAAGGCCGTAGAGACCATCTTTGATGTCAGCGTTGAGAAAGTCAACACGATGACGCGCAAAGGCAAAGTAAAGCGCATGGGCCGCAGCGAAGGCGTAAAGCCTACGACAAAAAGGGCAGTGGTTAAGCTGACCAAAGATTCAAAGAGCATCGAGTTCTTTGAGTCCATGGCCTAAGGAGGACTAATCACATGGCAATTAAGAAGTATAATCCGACTTCGCCCTCCCGCAGATTCATGACGGTGACGACATTTGATGAGATCACCGAGAAAAAACCTGAAAGATCGCTGACGCAGGACATCAGGGAAAGAGCGGGAAGGAACAACGCAGGTAAAATTACCGTCCGCCACCACGGCAACCGGACAAAGCGCAAATACAGAGTCATTGACTTTAAACGCACCAGGGACAATATACCGGCAAGGGTTGTTTCCATACAGTATGACCCGAACCGTACGGCCAACATCGCTTTGTTATCCTATGCCGACGGCGTCAAGAGCTATATACTGGCCCCGCTCGGACTGAAGGTTGACGATGTCCTCTATTCGGGAACCGAAGGGATCGACATCAAGGTCGGCAATGCGATGCCGATCTCGGCGATCCCTGTCGGCACGATGATACACAATATTGAAATGCTGCCCGGCCGGGGAGCCCAGCTTTGCCGCAGCGCAGGCGCGGCAGCCCAGCTGATGGCCAAGGAAGGCGATTATTCGCAGATAAGGCTTCCTTCCGGCGAAGTGCGCAGCGTACTTGCACGGTGCCGCGCAACCATCGGCCAGGTCGGCAACATCGACCATGGCAACATATCGATCGGCAAGGCCGGACGCAAACGCCACATGGGATGGCGCCCGACGGTACGCGGCGTCGTCATGAACCCGGTTGACCACCCGCACGGCGGCGGCGAAGGCAAATCGCCGATCGGACTTCCGACGCCGGTTACCCCATGGGGCAAGCCCACGCTCGGATATAAGACACGCAAGAAAAAGAATCAGAGCGACAAGTACATCGTACGTCGCCGCGACAAGAAATAAGGAGGGCATTAGGTGAGCAGATCAATTAAAAAAGGCCCCTTTGTCCAGGAGCGCCTGCAAAATCGCATCATGCAGATGAATCAGAAGAACGAGAAGAAAGTCGTTAAAACCTGGTCGCGTGCGTCGACGATCTTCCCGGAGTTTGTCGGGCATACCATTGCCGTCCACGACGGCAAGAAGCATGTCCCGGTATATGTCACCGAGGATATGGTAGGCCATAAACTCGGCGAATTTGCACCGACCCGCACTTTCCGCGGGCATGCAGGTTCAAAGACGAGCGGAAAGTAAGGAGGACCAAATGGCTAAAAGAATTCGTGAAAGAGCCGCCCTAAGGCGCGAGAATGCGGACAAACGTCCGAGCGCTACGGCAAAGTTCTTGAGAGTATCCTCCAAAAAGGCCAGGACGGTTATAGACCTGGTGCGCGGCAAACAGGTGGACGAAGCGCTTGCAGTGCTCACGTACACCAACAAGTCCGCATCGCCGCTGGTAGAAAAGGTGCTGAAATCGGCCATCGCCAATGCCGAGAACAATATGGGCCTTGACAGGGACAACCTGTACATCGCCGAGATCAGCGCAAACGACGGCCCCAAGCTCAAGCGTTTCCGCGCGGGTTCCAGGGGCATGGCCAAAACCTATGTGCATTACACCAGCCACATAACGGTTGTTCTTGACCAGAAGGCAAATTAAGGAGGAGCTTATTATATGGGTCAAAAAGTAAATCCCCACGGAGCCAGGGTTGGAATTATAAAAGACTGGGACACCCGGTGGTATGCAGGCAAGAAGGATTTTGCCAACTACCTTATCCAGGATTACCAGATCAGGGAGTTCCTCAAGGAAAAACTGTTTGCAGCTGGTATTGCAAGGATAGAAATTGAGCGCGCAGCCAACAAGATCACGGTCGGCGTACACACCGGAAAGCCCGGCATCGTCATCGGCAAGGGCGGAGCGGGAATTGAGACGCTCAAACAGGATGTAGAAAAACTGACGGGAAGCTCAGTTAACATAAATATATTTGAGATCCGCCGTCCCGAAACCAATGCGCAGCTGATTGCCGAGAGCATCGCTTCGCAGCTTGAGCGCCGCATATCGTTCAGAAGGGCGATGAAGCAGGCGATCGGCAGAGCGATGAAAGCCGGCGCGCTGGGCATCAAAACACAGGTTTCCGGCCGCCTCGGCGGAGCCGATATCGCCAGGAGCGAAAGCTATCACGAAGGATCGATCCCGCTTCAGACACTGCGTGCGAACATACAGTACGGTTTTTCTGAGGCCAAGACCACTTACGGCCGCATCGGCTGCAAGGTGTGGGTCTACAAAGGCGAGGTTCTGGGCAAGGAGTTTGTCAACGAGCAACAGCAGCAGCGCCCCCCGAGGCAGCAGCAGCGCCGCAGGCCCTCCGGGAGAGGACAAAGGAAAGGCCAGCCCGCCAATGAAGGAGGGAATCAATAATGTTAATGCCCAAAAGGGTCAAGCATAGAAAACAACAGCGCGGCCGCATGACAGGCAAAGCGACAAGAGGCAATTTCCTTGCTTACGGCGAGTACGGTCTTGTCGCCCTGGAGCCCGCATGGGTCACCAGCAACCAGATCGAGGCTGCCCGTGTCGCCATGACAAGGTACATCAAGCGCGGCGGCAAAGTCTGGATCAAAATATTCCCGGATAAGCCCGTAACCAAAAAGCCCGCGGAGACACGCATGGGCAAGGGCAAGGGATCGCCGGAATACTGGGTAGCGGTGGTAAAGCCGGGCCGCGTTCTCTTTGAGATGGGCGGCGTTGACGAGGAAACAGCACGCGAGGCGCTTCGCCTTGCCGGCCACAAGCTCCCGATCAGGTGTAAGTTCATCAAAAAAGATGAACCAGAGATTGCAGAAGGCGGTGAAGCTTAAACTATGAAGGCAACAGAGTACCGTGAGTTATCAGGCCAGGAGCTTCAGGAGCGCCTGAACCAGTTGAAGGCGGAACTTTTCAACCTGCGTTTCCAGCAGGCGACAGGACAGCTTAGCAATGTCATGTCGATCAGGGAATGCAGAAAGAATATCGCCCGGGTTATGACCATAATCCGTGAGCGCGAGCTTGCAGGATAAGGAGATAGTTGCTATGGCTGATACGAATCGTAATTTACGCAAAACGCGCACCGGAACGGTGATAAGCGACAAAATGCAGAAAACAAGGGTTGTTGAAATTCGCACCAGAATCAAACATCCCGATTACGGCAAAACGATTAATGTAACAAAAACAATCAAGGTTCACGACGAAAACAACGAAAGCGGAATTGGCGACAGGGTCATGGTGATGGAAACCCGCCCACTATCCAAGGATAAGCGCTGGCGTTTGGTTAAGGTCGTCGAGAAAGCCAAATAAGGGGGTTTTTTAAGATGATTCAACCGCAGACCAGACTAAAGGTTGCCGACAACACAGGCGCCAGGGTCATACAGTGCATCAAGGTGCTCGGCGGATCGGTCAGATTCTATGCCAGCGTCGGCGACGTGATCGTGGCCTCTGTAAAGACTGCCGCTCCGGGCGGAGTCGTCAAGAAGGGCGATGTCGTCCGTGCCGTTGTGGTTCGCTGCAACAGGGCCGTGCGCCGTCCCGACGGATCGTATATCAAATTCGATGACAATGCCGCGGTGATCATAGACAACCAGAAGCAGCCGCGCGGAACCCGTATTTTCGGGCCCGTAGCAAGGGAACTTCGCGAAAAGGAATACATGAGAATTGTATCCCTTGCGCCGGAAGTATTATAAGGAGGGTGTCATAATGAAAAGAATGCATGTAAAAAAGAATGACACCGTAGTGGTCATATCGGGCAAGGATAAGGGCAAGAAGGGCAAGGTCCTGGTTGCCATGCCGGCCGAAGGCAAGGTGCTGGTGGAGGGCGTCAATATGGTGACCCGCCACATTAAGCCCCGCAAGGCCAGTGAGCAGGGCGGCAGGGTTCAGCAGGAAGGCCCGATATATGCATCTAAGGTCATGCTGCACTGCGCAAAGTGCAATACGGCGACCCGCATTGCATACAAATTCCTGGATAACGGCGAAAAAGTCCGCGTCTGCAAGAAGTGCGGCGAGACTTTTGAAGCTTAAGAAGGAGCCTGGAGGAAAAGATTGTGCCTAGATTAAAGGATAAATATGACAGCGATGTCAAGCCTGCGCTGATCAAGAAGTTCGGATTCAAGAATCCGATGCAGGCGCCAAAAATTGAAAAGATCGTATTGAACATGGGTCTTGGCGAGTTCAAGGATAATAAAAAGGCTCTGGATCTTGCCGTAAGCGAGCTTGCCACGATATCGGGGCAGCAGCCGGTCATAACCAAGGCAAGGAAATCCATCGCAAACTTCAAGCTTCGCGCCGGAATGAATGTCGGCGCCAAGGTGACGCTGCGCGGGGACCGTATGTACGAATTCCTTGACAAGCTGATTTCCATCGCCATGCCCCGCATCAGGGACTTTCGCGGCGTTCCGAATTCCGCATTTGACGGAAGGGGAAACTTCTCGATGGGCATCAAGGAACAGCTGATATTCCCGGAAATTACCTATGACAAAGTTGAGTCCATAAGGGGCATGAACATTTGCATAGTAACCACCGCTGAAACGGACGAGCAAGCTCATGAACTCCTGCAGCTTATGGGAATGCCCTTCGCCAACGCATAGAGGAGGAACGTTAAGTGGCAAAGAAAAGCATGATCGCCAAACAGAAAAGAACGCCCAAGTTCACAACAAGGGCTTATACCAGATGCCGCATATGCGGAAGACCCCATGCGGTGTTAAGGAAATACGGGATATGCCGTATATGTTTCCGCGAACTGGCTTATCAGGGCCAGATACCCGGCGTGCGCAAGGCCAGCTGGTAGATGTTAAGGAGGAAACACACTATGTATGTTACAGATCCAATCGCGGATATGCTCACGCGCATCCGCAACGGCCAGGTAGCCCGCAAGGAAGTCGTGGATGTTCCGGCTTCCAACATGGTAAAGGCCATCGCCAACATATTGCTTGAGGAAGGCTACGTTAAAAACGTCAAGCTGCAGGAAAAGGAACCCCAGAGCATTCTGCAGATCACGCTGAAAAACGGCACTGAGGATGGCAATGTGATCCGCGGCCTTAAGAAAATCAGCAAGCCGGGCCTGAGGGTTTATGCAAAAAAAGATGAAGTTCCCAAGGTGCTTGGAGGACTGGGCATAGCCATACTGTCCACTTCGAAGGGCATAATGACCGACAAGAAGGCCCGTTCGCTGTCCATCGGCGGCGAAGTCCTGGCTTTTGTCTGGTAAGGAGGTATAGGCATGTCGAGAATTGGCAAAATGCCGATTAACATACCGGCAGGCGTCACGGTCAGCATAGACGCCAAGAACGTCGTTACCGTGAAGGGCCCCAAGGGTCAGCTTACGCAGGACGTCAAGCCCCAGATCAAGGTTGAAGTGCAGGGCAGCACCGTTCTTGTTTCCCGCAGCGACGACCAGAAGGAAAGCCGCTCGCTGCACGGACTGTACCGTACAATCATCAACAACATGGTTGTCGGTGTAAGCCAGGGTTACGACAAACACCTTGTCATCGTCGGAACAGGCTACCGCGCGCAGATGCAGGGCACAAAGCTTGTGATGCAGCTCGGGTTTTCGCACCCGGTCGAGGTGGAAGCCCCGCAGGGCATCAGCTTTGATGTCCCGAAGGCCACCAAGGTCGCGGTTGAGGGCGTCGGCAACGCGGCGCTTACCGAGATCGTCGTAAGCGGACACGACAAGCAGCAGGTCGGCGAGATCGCAGCCAAGATCAGAAGAATACGCCCGGCTGAGCCGTACCTTGGAAAAGGCATACGATATGTTGGAGAACATGTACGCCGCAAGGAAGGAAAAGCCGCTACTTAAGGCTTTGCATAGGAGTTTGAATTATGATTAGCAAGAATGATAAAAACCAGGCCCGCAAAGTCCGCCACCTGAGAATCCGTAAGAATTTATCCGGATCTTCCGAGCGGCCGCGCCTGTGCGTATACCGCAGCAACAGCAATATATACGCGCAGCTCATTGACGATGTCGCCGGCAATACTCTTGTCAGCGCAAGCACGCTTGAAAAGGAAGTCGCGGCGCAGGTAAAGGGCAAGAAGAAAGTTGAAGCAGCCGGGATCATTGGCCAGATCATTGCCGAGAGAGCGGCTGAAAAGGGAATAAAGACCGCGGTGTTTGATCGCGGAGGCTATCTGTACACCGGACGCGTAGCGGCACTCGCCGACGGAGCGCGTAAAGCCGGCTTGGAATTTTAAGGAGGCGCTTGATGGATCGCAATAATCAATCCACGTCAGAGTTTCAGGAACGCCTGGTATATATCAACCGCGTAGCCAAGGTTGTTAAGGGCGGACGCAATTTCCGGTTTACGGCACTGATGGTTGTCGGAGACGGGAACGGACGCGTAGGCGTTGGCAGCGGCAAAGCGTCGGAAATCCCGGAAGCGGTGCGCAAAGGGGTCGAGGACGCAAAGAAGAACATGATAGACGTTCCTTTGGATGGAACGACGATACCGCACACCGTAATCGGAAAGTTCGGCCGCGGCAGAGTTCTGCTGATGCCTGCCCAGGAAGGCTCGGGCGTTATCGCGGGCGGACCGGTGCGCGCTGTCCTCGAAGCAGCCGGAATCAAGGATATACACACCAAGTCGCAGGGCTCGAATAATCCGGCCAACTGCGCCAAAGCAACGATAGCAGGGTTGTCTCAGCTGCGCACGGCACAACAGGTCGCGAAAATGCGCGGCAAGACCGTCGAAGAGATACTCTAAGGAGGATACGATGGCAGCGAAAAAACAAAAGCAGTTAAAGATCACTTTGGTTAAGAGCACCGTATCGTCTCTGAAAAATCAAAAGGCCAATGTGGAAGCTCTGGGACTTCACAAGCTTCACCATAGTGTCATCAAAGAAGACACTCCCGTTATCAGGGGAATGATATACAAGGTCAACCATCTGGTTGAAGTTGAAGAGATTTAACTTTCCATAGGAGGTAAGGATATGAAGTTGCATGAAATCACTCCGGCCAGGGGCGCTAAGACCGCGCCGAAACGCCTGGGCAGGGGTATCGGTTCCGGCCTCGGAAAAACCTCCGGGAAAGGACACAAGGGCCAGAAGGCACGCAGCGGCGGCGGCGTCCGCCCGGGATTCGAAGGCGGCCAGATGCCCCTTTACATGCGTATTCCGAAGCGCGGCTTCTCGAACATGCCGTTTAAAAAGGAATATGCCGAAGTCAATGTCGAAAAACTCAACGTTTTCAGAGCAGGGAGCGTGGTCACGCCCGAAAAGCTCATTGAAAGCGGTATTATAAAGAAGGTTTACGACGGCGTTAAAATCATGGGCGGAGGTGAGCTGACGAAAAAGCTTAAGGTCCAGGCTCATAAGTTTACCGCTGGCGCCAAAGAAAAAATTGAAGCCCTGGAAGGCAGCGCAGAGGTGATTTAAGATGTTGGATATCTTCCGTAATGCCTGGAAGATTAAAGATCTTCGCAACAAAATACTCTACACGTTAATGATGCTGCTGATTTACAGGATCTGCAGCAACATACCCGTACCCAATGTTGACGCGAGTGTTTTCAGCCAGGCAATGTCCCAGGGCGTATTTGCCATGCTGGACACATTCAACGGCGGTACGCTGGCGAACTTTACATTGATGGCGACCGGCATCACGCCGTACATTACGGCGTCGATTGTCATGCAATTGCTGACGATCGCGATCCCGTCGCTGGAAAGACTCCAGAAGCAGGGCGAAGACGGGCGCAAGAAGATAAACCAGATCACCAGATATGTCGGCGTCGGCATGGCGTTTGCACAGTCGCTTGCCATTATGATAACGGCAAGGGGAGGCCTCGTTAATGATGCATGGTACATGTACCTCATCATTGCGCTTTTGCATGCCGGAGCTACCGCGTTTGCGATGTGGATGGGTGAGCGGATTACCGAAAAGGGCATCGGCAACGGCATCTCGCTGCTGATCTTTATCAACATCATCTCACGGATACCCTCCCAGATGTGGTTTGGCTTAAAGACCATCATCGATAACGGCGGGGCAGGCTGGTGGATGATACCGGCGCTTGCCGCGGCAGTCGTCGTGCTCATTGCGGCGATCGTGTTCATCGATTTGGGAGAGCGGCGCATACCGGTCCAGTACGCCAAGCGCGTGGTGGGCAGGAAGATGTACGGCGGACAGTCGACCTATATACCGATGCGCGTCAACAACTCGGGCGTTCTGCCGCTGATTTTCGCGATGACGTTCGTTCAGTTCCCGAACCTGATACTGAGCTTCTTCAACGGAAAGTTCGCGCAATGGTATCTTAACGTTATGAAGATCGGTACGCTTCCCTACGGAATCATCACGGCGCTGCTGATATTCGCTTTTACATACTTCTACTCAACGATAGCCTTCAATCCGCAGGATGTCGCGAACAATGTACAGCAGTACGGAGGCTTCGTACCCGGGATCAGGCCCGGAAAGCCGACGGCGCAGTATCTGAGCAGGGTCGGCAACAGGATTACGCTGTTTGCGGCGCTGTTCTATGCTCTGCTTGCGGTCATCCCGCAGGTCGTGCTTGCCGCGACAGGCTCCGGTGTTCCGCTGCAGGCGACCTCGATACTCATTATGGTGTCGGTCGCGCTCGAAACATCCAAACAGCTCGAAAGCCAGATGCTGATGCGTCACTATAAAGGGTTCCTTAATTAAGCAAGGGTGATTTGATGAACATGATTTTCCTCGGGCCTCCCGGTGCAGGCAAGGGAACCCAGGCCGTAATAATTGCAAAGAGGTATTCCCTGCCGCATATATCCACAGGCGATATGCTCAGGGGTGCGATCGCGGACAGGACGGAGCTCGGCAGCAAGGCCAAGGCATTCATTGACGCAGGGGAACTGGTTCCCGATGATGTTGTGATCGGCATCGTAAAGGAACGCCTTAAAAAGGACGATTGTAAAAGGGGATACATACTCGACGGTTTCCCCCGCACGGTAGCCCAGGCCGAAGCGCTTTCGGGTTTTGCGGATATCGACGCGTGCATACTCATTGATGTTCCTGTCGATGTGCTCGTAAGGAGAATCGCTTCGCGCAGGGTCTGCAAGGATTGCGGCGCGCCGTATATCGCGACCGAGGTTGCCGGCAGCCGGTGCGAAAAGTGCGGCGGCGAGCTCATACAGCGGCCGGATGACAATGAAGAAACCGTCAGGAACCGCATGGAAGTCTACGAAAAGTCAACCAGCCCGCTGATCGAGTATTATGCGGCCAAAGGACTGCTTTTCAGGGTAAGCGGCAGCCAGGATCTCGACGAGGTTACCAGGGACATCGTAAAAATCGTGGAACGCTAAGTAAGCTGGTGTGGTAATTTGATTTATATAAAAACTTCAGACGAGCTTGATTTGATGAGGCAGGCATGCAGGCTTACCGCCGAGTGCATGCAGCAGATGCAGGGACTCGTTAAGCCCGGGATAACGACCGAAGCGCTGGATGAAGCGGCGTTCGAATTTATCGACAGCCGCGGCGCGAAGCCTTCGTTCAAGGGATACAGGGGTTACCCCGGCAGCATATGCGCATCGGTAAACGAAGTCATCGTGCACGGCATACCGGGAAAGCGCGTGCTCCGCGAGGGCGACATCATCGGGATAGACCTCGGCGTACTCTATAAGGGATTTCACGGCGACATGACCAGGACATTTGCGGTCGGGGAAATCAGCCCCGAAGCGCAGAGGCTCATCGACACCGCAAAGGACTGCTTCGACGCCCAGATCGAAGCGCTCGTTCCGGGCTGCAGGGTAGGCGACCTCGGGTATGCCGCCCAAGCGGTGGCCGAGGGCAGAGGATACTCGGTGGTCAGGGATCTGTGCGGCCACGGCGTCGGAAGAAGCCTGCACGAGGATCCGGATGTTCCGAATTACGGCAGCCGGGGCAGGGGGATTCGTCTGCGGCCCGGCATGACGCTGGCGCTCGAACCGATGGTCAACGCCGGAGATTACAGGATCATGGTGCTGGACGACGGCTGGACTGTTGTAACATACGATGGCAGGTTGTCGGCACACTATGAAAATACCGTGCTGGTGACCGAAGACGGCTCTGAAATATTGACCCGTCTGTAGGAAGGGCTTGGTAATATGTCAAACTCAGTGGACTGCGACATAGGCATGATCGCCGAATCGCTGGCCGGCAGGGATAAAGGCAGGTTTTTTGTAATATTAGAAGTGCTTGACGACAAATACGTGCTGGTGGCCGACGGCAGGCTGCGCAGGGTCGATAAACCCAAGAAAAAGCAGCTGAAGCATCTGAAGGTAAAGCCCGTGGCCATACCGATCATCAAGGAAAAGCTGGCGTCCGGTGATAAATTATATGACTACGAGATCAGAAGCCACTTGACGTCGCTTGGATATAATATAAAATGAAGCATGAACATCCAAGAGGAGGGGTATTTTGTCCAAGCAGGATGTAATTGAAGTAGAGGGAACTGTAATCGACGCATACCCGAACGCTGTATTTCAGGTTGAGTTGCCGAATGGGCACAAGGTAACCGCCCATTTGTCCGGAAAGCTGCGCATGCACTATATCAGGATCGTGCCGGGAGACAAGGTTACAATTGAGCTTTCGCCCTATGATCTGACCAAAGGGCGGATCACGTGGCGCGGGGCGTCCCGAAGATAATATTAGGAGGTACATCATGAAGGTTAGACCGTCGGTTAAGCCTATGTGTGAAAAATGCAAGATCATTCGCCGCAAGGGCAGGGTGATGGTAATTTGCGAGAACCCCCGTCATAAGCAGAGACAGGGATAAGGACTTGTGAACCATGCCTTTCATGGAAGGCGCGCGGCTGAAGTTTCCGGGCTTGCTCCCCGGTAAACAGCGCTTGACAGAATGGCTTTTACTAATATTAATGGATTAAATGGAGGTGTAATTTAGCGTATGGCTCGACTTGCTGGCGTTGATTTACCCAGGGATAAGAGAATTGAGATTGCCTTGACCTATATTTTCGGCATCGGCCTGACCACTTCAAAGAAGATTCTGGCCGAAACCGGCATCAACCCTGATGTCAGGGTCAAGGATATGACCGAGGCGGAAGTTGGTAAACTCCGCGAATATATTGATGGAAACGTCCGTGTGGAGGGCGATCTGCGGCGCGAGGTTGCGATGAATATTCGCAGGCTTGTTGAAATCGGTTCATACCGCGGAATACGCCACCGCAAGGGCTTACCGGTGCGCGGGCAGAATTCCAAGCAGAATGCCCGCACCAGAAAAGGCCCGAACAAGAACTCTATCGGCAGAAAGAAAAAGGCCTAAATGCATAATAGGAGGAAATAAGCAATGGCTCAAGCAAAGCGCCAGACGAAGCGCCGCCGCGAGAAAAAGCACGTTGAGCGTGGTGCAGCACACATCCGTTCATCGTTTAACAATACCATCGTAACGATTACCGACTTGCAGGGCAACACTCTGTCATGGTCCAGTTCGGGTTCCTTGAATTTCAGGGGCTCCAGGAAGAGCACTCCGTATGCTTCGCAGATGACGGCCGAGACAGCCGCCAAAGCGGCAATGGAGTACGGGCTGCGTTCGGTTGAGGTCTATGTCAAGGGTCCCGGTTCGGGGCGCGAGGCGGCCATCCGGTCGCTGCAGGCAGCCGGCCTCAATATCACCATGATCAAGGATGTCACACCCATACCGCATAACGGGTGCCGTCCGCCCAAACGCAGAAGAGTGTAACAGGAGGAATTCAAATGGCTAGATATACAGACTCCGTATGCAGACAGTGCCGCAGAGAAGGCATGAAGCTGTTTTTGAAGGGAGACCGCTGTTATTCGGGCAAATGCGCCTTTACACGCCGCCCGGTGCCTCCGGGCCAGCACGGCCAGGGCCGCAGAAAAGCTTCCGAATACGGCATACAGCTTCGCGAAAAGCAAAAAATGCGCCGCGCATACGGCATCATGGAAAAACAGTTCCGTCATTATTTTGACACGGCGTCCAGAATGAAGGGCATCACCACAGGCGTGGCGCTGCTGCAGCTTCTGGAACTGCGCCTTGACAATGTGGCGTACCGCCTCGGCATGGGCATGTCCCGCGCGCAGGCAAGGCAAATGGTGCTTCACGGCCATATCAATGTGAACGGCAGCAGGGTAGACATACCCTCATACCAGGTAAGCCCGGGCGATGTCATCGCCGTAAGGGAAGGGGATAGGGATATCCCATTGTTCAAGGACCTGAGGGAGCAGGGAGCGGAGAATGTCCCGAAATGGCTCGCGTTTGACGCTGATAAATTGGAAGGAAAGGTTATCACCAAGCCCGAGAGGGATGATATCGACCTTACCATGTCCGAGCATCTGGTCGTCGAGTACTATTCTAAGCTGTAATAGAGTTGACTTCCATACCGACTTCAAGGAGGGTTCGAACTTAAATGATCATAATTGAGAAACCCAAAATAGAGTGCGTGGAAATGAGCGAAGACGACCGCTACGGCAAATTCGTCGTAGAGCCGCTTGAACGCGGGTTCGGCACAACGCTGGGCAATGCGCTCAGGCGCGTTCTGCTGTCGTCGCTGCCCGGAGTTGCCGTTACATCGATCCGCATCGAGGGCGTGCTCCATGAGTTTTCCACCATACCCGGGGTTACTGAAGATGTGACCGAGATCATTTTAAACCTCAAGGGGCTCTCGGCCAACCTCTATACCGACGAACCTAAGACTGTCACAATCAATGCAAAAGGCCCGTGCACCGTAACTGCCGGGGACATCGCACCCGATTCCGAGGTGGAGATCTTAAACCCCGACATGCACATCGCCACGTTAAATGAGGATGGGCAGCTCTACATGGAGCTTGTGCTTGAAAAGGGCCGCGGCTATGTCAGCGCGGAGCGCAATAAAAAGGAGAACCAGCCGCTTGGGGTAATACCGGTGGACTCCATATTCACACCGATCACCAAGGTGAACTACCAGGTTGAAAACACCCGTGTAGGCAACCAGACCGACTTCGACAAGCTGACGATGGAAGTATGGACCAACGGCTCCATCAGCCCCGACGAAGCGCAGTCGCTGGCGGCGAAGATCATCAATGAACATATGAAGCTGTTTATCGACCTGTCCGGCGAAGTCAAAAACGTCGAGATCATGGTCGAAAAAGAAGAGGACCAAAAGGAAAAAGTACTCGAAATGACCATTGAAGAATTGGATCTGACGGTACGGTCTTTCAACTGCTTAAAGCGCGCGGGAATCAACACCGTGGAAGAACTCGTACAGCGCAGCGAGGAAGATATGATGAAGGTCCGCAATCTCGGCCGTAAATCCCTGTCGGAGGTGCAGCAGAAGCTGGCCGCGCTGGGACTTGGCCTGAGGAACAACGAAGATTAACACTGAAAGATCAAGGAGGACGTACCATGTCAGGACATCGTAAACTTGGCAGGCCCACCGATCAGCGGCTAGCGCTGCTTCGCGGCCAGGTAACGGATTTGCTGGATAAAGGCTATGTAAAGACAACGCTTTGCCGTGCCAAGGAAGTCAGGAAAATCGCCGAAAAGATTATTACGCTTGCTGCGCGCGAGTGCGAGGGCAGCGTTAAGGTAACAAAGAACGTATTGAATGAGAAAGGCCAGAGCGTGCAGAAAGAGGTCGTGAACGATTCTCCCGCAAAGCTTGCGGCGCGCCGCGCCATCATGGCCCAGATCTACGACGTGAAGCCCGTAAAGGCCAAAAATGAAAACCGCAAAGAGTACTCGGAGCGCCTCGGCGGCGTCAGGCATCCGCTGGTTGAGAAGCTCTTTACCGAGGTCGGCCCGAAGTACAAAAAGCGTGCTGCGGAATCCGGCCAGGGCGGCGGCTATACCCGCATCATCAGGCTCGGGGCGCGCAAGGGCGACGGGGCCGAAATGGTCATACTGGAACTTGTTTAGTCAACCGATAGGTGCTGGATCGGGGGATGCCGGAATTTACGGCATCTCCATTTTGGTATTTGGATGGAAAATATAATTGAGATCAAGAATATAAGCTTTACCTACCCTTCCGTGGATGAAAAGGGGGCCAAAGCGCTGTCGGACGTGAGCCTTGCAATCAAACGGGGCTCTTTTGTTGCGGTTGTCGGGCGCAACGGTTCCGGCAAGTCGACGCTTGCAAAGCATATGAATGCGCTTTTGCTGCCGGATACGGGCAAGGTGTATGTCAAGGGCATGGACACCTCGGATGAGACCCAGGTCTGGAACATCCGCCAGTGCGCCGGCATGGTGTTCCAGAATCCGGACAACCAGCTTGTCGCGTCGATCGTTGAGGAGGACGTCGCGTTCGGACCGGAGAACCTCGGGCTGCCGCGCGATGAGATCATCAGCAGGGTTCAAAGTTCGCTTGAAAGCGTTGCGATGCTTGAGTTTGCAAAACGGTCGCCGCACATGCTGTCCTGCGGCCAGAAGCAGCGCATCGCGATCGCGGGGGTATTGGCGCTGCATCCTGAGATCGTGATCATGGATGAGTCGACCGCAATGCTCGATCCGCTCGGCAGGCGCGAGGTTGTAAAGACGGCGCAGCAGTTGCACGAAGAGGGCATCACGGTCGTGCTGATCACGCATTTCATGGAAGAAGCTGCGCTTGCCGACGAGATCGTCGTGATGGATAACGGCACGGTCGTTATGCAGGGAACGCCGCGGCAGATATTTGAAGCGCCCGAAACACTGGCGCAATATGGCTTGACCGCGCCTCCCGAACAGAAACTGCGGCACATGCTCTCACCCTTTTACAGCCTGCCGCAGGCAGCGGACATTGATGAAATGGCGGAACTGATATGCCGGTACGTTTTGAAAAAGTAAATCACGTGTACATGCCGGATTCACCTTTTACAGCCCAGGCGCTCCTGGATGTGAACATACAAATCGAGGACGGCAGCTTTGTAGGCATCATCGGGCATACCGGCAGCGGCAAGACGACACTGGTGCAGCACATCAATGCGCTCCTGAAGCCGACCTCCGGCAAGGTCGTCGTAATGGAGATCGACACTTCGGGCGAGAAGGCGGGCCTTCGGGAGCTGCGCAAATACGTCGGCCTTGTTTTCCAATACCCGGAATACCAGCTGTTTGAAGAGACGGTCCGCAAGGACGTCGGGTACGGGCCGAAAAACTTAAGGCTCGACAGTGCGGAAATCGACAGGCGCGTAAAATGGGCCATCGAGCATGTCGGTCTTTGCTATGACGAGGTCGCGGACCGCTCGCCGTTTGAGCTGTCCGGCGGACAGAGGCGCCGCGTCGCCTTTGCGGGCGTGCTTGCGATGGAACCGCAGATACTGATACTCGATGAGCCGACGGCCGGTCTGGACCCGGAGGGGCGCGCCAATATACTCGAGCTGCTGCAAAAACTGCACAGTGAAAAGAATATGACCATCATCATGATCAGCCATTACATGGATGAGATTGCGGCTTGCTGCGACAGGATACTGGTGATGTCGGGCGGCAGGGTCGTCTATTTCGAAGAACCTGAAAAAGTGTTTTCGCATTACGGGGAACTGACCGGCATGGGGCTCGATGTGCCGTGGACGATCAAGCTTGCCTCGGCGCTCAGGGCGCGCGGCGCCGATGTGCCCGAGGGCCTGCTGACACTCGAGCAGATGCGCGATTTCCTTGTGCGGAAAGGGGGAACCGGTGCTTAAGAACATCACATTGGGCCAGTTTTTTCCGGGAAATACGCTGGTGCACCGCATGGATCCCCGCTTCAAGCTTGTCATGGTCTTTGCTTTTATCGTGCTGGTGTTTTTTGCAAAGACGTTTGTATGCTACGGCATCATCATACTGTACCTGGCGCTCGTGATCGGCGTTTCGAAAATACCGGTCAAGTATTTTCTGCGCGGCTTAAAGCCGATCGTGTTCATCATCGCCCTGACCTTCGTGCTCAATGTCTTCATGACGCCGGGCGAGCATGTGCTCTTTGCGTGGCGGTTCATACGGGTCACGCTCGAGGGCCTGCGTTCGGCAATCTATCTTTCGGTCAGGCTGATGCTGCTGATCATAGGAACCCAGGTGCTGACGCTGACGACATCGCCGGTTTCACTGACCGACGGGCTCGAGGATTTGATGCGCCCGCTTTCCAAAATTGGTTTTCCGTCGCATGAGCTTGCGATGATGACGACCATTGCGATGCGCTTTATACCGACGCTGCTGGAGGAGACGAACCGCATCATGAAGGCGCAGATGAGCCGCGGCGCGGATTTTGAGAGCGGAAATCTGTTCAGGCGCGCCAGAAACCTGGTGCCGCTGATGGTGCCGCTGTTTGTTTCGGCGTTCCGCAGGGCCGACGACCTGGCGCTTGCGATGGAGGCGCGGTGCTACCGCGGCGGCGAGGGCAGGACACGCATGAAAGTGCTGAAGGCCACCCGTGCCGACCTCTATGCCGCGATCTCGTTCCTTTTGCTTACGGCATTGATCGTCGCCGACAACATACTGGCGGTATAGCGATGAGGATCAGGGTGCACCTGGAATACGACGGAGCGGCCTACGGGGGCTGGCAGCGGCAGAAGAATGCGAACTCGGTGCAGAGCGAGGTCGAAAAAGCGCTGCTGAAGCTGACCGGGAAGCCTGTCACGGTGCACGGCGCGGGGCGTACCGACGCCGGCGTGCATGCACAGTGCATGGTCATGCATTTCGATGTCGAAGGCGTGAACATCGAGCCGCAGAATTTTGCCGGCGCGCTCAATTCCAAGATGCCGTTTGACATCCGGGCGCTCTGCTCATTCCGGGAGCGCGATGATTTCCACAGCCGGTTCGATGCGACCGGCAAGCAATATATTTATACCATTTTAAACCGCAGGGAGCCGACGGCGCTCTACAGAAACCGCGCGTGGCATGTTTTTCTGCCGCTTGATGTCGACAAGATGAAGCAGGGCGCGGCTCATCTGCTCGGGGCCCATGATTTTTCGGCGTTCATGGGCGCAAGGAGCTTTGTTGAGACGACCGTCAGAACCATTTACTCCATCGATATCATGCGCGAAGGCGAGTTGATCAGGCTGCTGTTCAAGGGCGACGGTTTTTTACGGAAACAGGTCAGGATCATGGCCGGAACGCTTGTGAATGTCGGCCTCGGCAGGCACGAGCCGGAGTGGATCGGCCGGGTGGTCGAATCCCGCGACCGGCTCGAGGCCGGCATGACGGCGCCTGCGCACGGGCTTTGCCTGGCCGCCGTGTACTACAACGGGGAAGAAAAGCTCTGATACAGCGGTTTACAGCCGCGGGCGCGCACTGTGCGGCTGCTGAACAGATCCGGCAGCTGAGTTGCGGGCGGCTGCGACTGTCAATTTATTAACGAACCGATTACATTTCTTATCTCTGCTCCTTTAAATTGCATATTGTAAATGCTATAATTCAAATATGTTGACTGCAATCAAGAACAAGAGCAAACTGAGCTTCAATATCAGAAAAGCGGCCTACTCCGTCATCGTCGCAAGCTGGGTGCAGATCATAGCGGCGGTATTGGTCGCGGTGTTGTTCTTCATGGGTGCGAACATCAGCACCGCCGTCATGATCATCATACTGATACCGCTCGAGATCGTCGGCAACTACATGCTGATGCGCAACTCCTGGAATATACTCGACAACCGGCAGCTGCTTGCCGAAATGCAGGCCAACATGGAGGTCGAGGCGGACTTAAACCGCAAGCTCCGCTCGCAGCGCCATGATTTCATCAACCATCTGCAGGTGGTTTACTCGCTGATGGAGCTTGAAGAGTACAATGACGCAAAGACATATTTAAAGAAGGTTTACGACGACATCCGCCAGATCGGCCAGGTGCTGCGCACCGCCAATTCCGCGGTAAACGCGCTGCTTGCCGCCAAGGCCGTCGATGCGCAGAAGAAGAATGTAAAGCTGATGTTCCATATATCCGCCCAGCTTAAATCGATCTGTACGGAGGACTGGCAGTTCTGCCGCGTGCTGTCGAATCTGCTGGACAATGCCATCTATTACGCGGCCAGGGTACACGGCGAGGTCCACCTGACCATGCGCGAAGGCGCCGAGGGACTTTACTTCAGCGTTGAAAACGAAGGCGACAAAATACCGGAGGACAATCTCGGCAGAATATTTGAAGCCGGCTTTACAACCAAGGGCGACGATGGCACCGGAATGGGCCTGTATATCGTAAAAGAGACGCTTGAGGAGTACGGCGGAAGCATCGGCGTGCAGAGCGACGATCAAAGCACCAGGTTTTTCGGCTTTCTGCCGGCCGGTGAGGATTCGGGCGCTGCCTCGGACAGTTGAGCCGCTTATCGCATGTACTTGGGCGCTATGTATTCTCCTATTGCAATCAATCGCATATGATTCCAGTATGAATCATATGACCCGGAGGTAAATATTATGGAGTTTTGGAACGAATTGCTGCTGTATGCCGGCACGATAGGGTGGGTGCCTGCAATATGCCTTTTCGCGGGCGTCGTGCTTGTGATCATCGAAATGTTTACGCCGGGGTTTGCAGCGCCCGGCATTACGGGCATCATACTGATTATAACCGGTGTTGTGCTGACGGCCGATACGCTGCTCGAGGGCCTGATCTGGATGCTTGCGATCATGGCGATTTTGACGGTTGCACTGGTGATCGCGCTTCGCTCGGCCACCAAGGGGGCTTTGAGCAGGACGCCCCTTGTCAATCAGAGTATGGCAAGCCGCGACGAAGGCTATTTGTCGGTCGAGGACATGGCGTTTTTCGTCGGAAAGACCGGCAAGGCCCTTACCTCGCTGCGCCCGGCCGGAACCGCCGATTTTGACGGCGTAAGGCTGGATGTTGTAACAGAGGGGAATTATATTGAAAAGGGAACCACAGTCAGAATATTGAAAGTTGAAGGCCGCCGAATCGTTGTGGCCCCAATTGATCAATAAATAGCAGAAAGGAGAACACTATGTCCAATCTTTTACTACAGGCCATGGCTGTCCCGGCTTCCAGCAATGCGGCCGCGGCGTTTTTGATTATCGGGATCATCATAGCCGCGATCATATTCCTGGCGATATTATTGTCGATCATACCGGTGGGGCTTTGGATATCCGCACTGGCATCCGGCGTCCGGGTGCGTATCATACAGCTGATCGGCATGCGCTTTCGGCGTGTTGTACCGGCCCGCGTCATCAACCCGATGATCAAGGCGGTCAAGGCCGGTTTGTCGCTTTCGATCGACAGGCTGGAAGCCCACCTTCTTGCAGGGGGCAACGTCGACAGAGTCGTCAATGCGCTGATCGCATCCCAAAGGGCCGGCATATCGCTTGCTTTTGAGCGTGCCTGCGCCATAGATCTTGCCGGGCGCGATGTGCTGACAGCCGTTCAGATGAGCGTCCACCCGAAGGTCATCGAGACCCCCGTTGTCGCCGCGATCGCCAAGGACGGCATCGAGCTGCGCGCAAAAGCGAGGGTTACGGTCAGGGCCAACATCGACCGCCTGGTCGGCGGCGCGGGTGAGGAAACCATCATTGCCCGTGTAGGCGAGGGCATCGTAACCACCGTCGGTTCGGCCGCAAGCCACAAACAGGTTCTTGAAAATCCCGACCTGATTTCGCAGACCGTGCTGAACAAGGGCCTGGATGCCGGAACAGCCTTCGAGATACTGTCCATCGACATCGCGGATGTGGATGTCGGGCGCAACATCGGCGCTCAACTGCAGATGGATCAGGCCGAAGCGGATCTTCGTATCGCGCGCGCCAAAGCCGAGGAGCGCAGGGCGATGGCTGTTGCCCAGGAGCAGGAAATGGTCGCGCTTGAGCAGGAAATGCGCGCAAAGGTCGTCGAGGCCGAAGCCGAAGTTCCGCGTGCGATGGCTACGGCGCTTCGCGACGGAAACCTTGGCGTCATGGACTACTTCAACATGCAGAATATCAAGTCCGATACCCAGATGCGGGATTCCATATCGCGTATGGGTCAGGGCAAGGATTCCGAAGACGGGAGCGACAAAAAGAAGCAATAAGCAAGTTATCATGCAAATCCATCGGGAACCCGCATCATGCGGGTTCCCGGATTCGGCATTTGCCCATCAGATTGTAAAGGAGCATCGGTATGAATTTTGGCTGGGTCTTACTGATCATTATCATATCAGTCGTTGTGAACATCGCAAAGAAAGCCGCGAAGCAGGCCAATCATCAGCAGAACCAGAACCAGGCTGCTGGACAGAGGCAGGATATGCAGCAAGTGCTCAGGCAAAAGGCCGCGGAGTATCGGCAGAAGGCCGAGGAGTATCAGAGAGTTTTTTCAGGGTCTGAAAGCGCCGGTGATTCCGCGCGGAATGCGGCCGGCACCGAAACACCTTCGTACAGGATACAGGCCGATCAAGGCCAGGGATCAGTGTATATGGAAGGCGCAGACTTGAACCGGTATTCATCGGAAGGCATCGCGCTCGGCAGAAATACGCTCGAGGGCGCGTCGCTTGAGGGCATGTCGCTCGAAAATGCGCCGTCTCCCGACAGGATCACGCCTACCGAAGCTGGCGTTTATGAGGCGCGAAGGACCGGAAGCAGGGTCATGCGCGCAGGCAATGGATTTATAAACCAGCGCAGCGTTTTAAACGGCGTGATCATGAGCGAAGTACTGTCGAGTCGCGGCGGTAGAAGAAGGGCAAGATAATGGATGAGTTAAAAGTTTTGATTGCCGACGACAATCCGGATATACGGCTTATACTAAAGAAACTGATTGAAAAAACCAGCGGTTTCGAAGTGGCCGCCCAGGCCGAGAACGGAACCGAGGCATTGCAGCTCTATGAAAAGCACCGCCCCGAAGTGGTCTTTCTGGATGTGGAAATGCCCGGCATGTCGGGCATTGATGTCGCACGCGAGATCATGGATATGGACCCGTCGGTCAAGATCGTGTTCGCGACAGCCCACGAGCAGTACATGCGCGAGGCATTCGAGGTTTATGCATTCGATTACCTGATCAAACCCTTTGACATGGAGCGCCTGCGTGAGACGCTTTCAAGAATGCAGCAGTCCGCAGGTACCGGGATCGATGAGAATGAGCTTTCCGACTTAAAATCGAGCCTTAAAAAGATTATGATTCGCTTCAGGGAAGGCATATCGATACTCGATATGAGCGAGATCATATTCATACAGAGGGAGGACCGCAATACGGTCATCTACACCCACGATGATAAAATCACGACCAGCGAGTCGCTCGGGGATCTGCAGGAGCGGCTGGACGGCAATCTCTTTTTCCGCAGCCACAAGTCCTACATCATCAATATCAACAGCATCAGCAAGATCTATCCTTACGGAAGGTGGACCTATATCGTCAAGCTCAAGGGGCTCAAACAGGATGCACTCATTACGCACGATAAGTTCGCCGAGCTTGAAAAAAGACTATTTTAGCAATTGAATACCTGACTGCCATATTTCGACATACAAAATCGATATAATATAAATTATATCCTACATATAAATTGCGTAGCATATTATAATTATAGATAAATACTTAATATTATTCATAAATAGAGAATGCTGAATATTAAGTCGGGGAAGTAAAGAATGATAAATAGCATAACCATGGCGCCCCTGAATACGAGGGACGATTGCTCATGGTTTCATGATTATTGCAGCAATTTACATCCGGTCAAATTTATGCCTGACAGGGCTATGCTATATGTTGACACATGCCTTTATGAAAGAATATGCACATGTCATTCGATACCGCCAAAGCTTGAACAACTGATGAGCAGCGAGGATTATGCGAGGTTCTCAACCAAGCTCTCGGGTATGCGGGACGGCGACTCCATATCCGGGTGTTATTCATTCCTTGTGGGTGAAAGCGACAGCAGAATGGCCTATATCTTAAACTGCGGTATTGTCCGCGGCATGCTGACCATCACCGGCGTGCTCTATGATGTAACAATGATCGATATGCTGAGGACTCAGCTTGTCAGCATGGACAATTTGATCATGCTCGGTCAGCTCTCGGCCGGCATATTGCACGATGTCGGCAATCATATCATGACGGTCGGCGCGATCGCCGCTGTCATACGCGACAGGAGCAGCGATGTCAAGATCAAAGAATATGCCGATGATATCGTACAGTGCATGGAAGCCTGCGGTCAGCTTACCAACAACTCAAAGGGGATCGCAAAATCAAACATCGACAAGTTTGTGCGGGTCAATGTGTGGAACCTGATGCGCAGGATCATCAACATGATGCAGGGCACACTGAAGGATAAATACAAAATCAGCATAAAGACTTATTCCGAATATTACCACATACTCGGCGATGAATACCTGCTGCAGAATGCTATTTTGAATATCATGCTCAATGCCAGGGATGCAATGCCCGACGGCGGCAGCATCAACATACAAATTTCAAATGAGGAAGACATGCTGGTATTATCCATCAAGGATACCGGGATCGGCATGGATAACAATGTAAAAGCCCACATATTCGAACCCTTCTTTACAACAAAATCCAATCTCGGTACCGGGATCGGCCTTGCAAGGTGCAAATACACAGTGGAAAGCCACAACGGGACCATCGATGTGAAGTCCGCCCCGGGTAAGGGCAGCGAGTTCATATTGCGGCTGCCGCTCCTTCGATAACCTTTGCCTTTACAGGGCATATTAGATTTATTCTCTTGATTATGGTACAATAAAATAGTTCATCTGGAATAACTGTTAATACGGTTTAATTATGGAGCAATTAAATGAATGAGGATTTTTATACCGCCGCCGCGCAGAAAATCACCAACCTGATGCCGCGTATCGGGCGGCTGATGCATTCGATCGGCGAATCCGGCAAAGGATCGAAGGAGAGGAATATACCGCCGGTGCAGTTTTTTGTCATGCGGCGGCTGTCGGAAAACGGTCCGCTGTCCATGGGCGAGATTGCCAAGCTGATCAGGACATCCAAGCCCAATCTGACCATGCTTGTCGACAGAATGGAGAAAGCTGCCCTTGTCCGACGCGTGCCCGATAAAAGCGACAGGCGCATCATCAAAGTTTCGCTGACAAAAAAGGCGATGAACCAGATCGATGAGATTTCCAGGAGCCGCACCGAGAGCGCGCTCGAGAAGCTCAGCAGCCTGGGCGAGGAGGATATTATAAAGCTCAACAAGGCCATGGATGAGATGATGGATGTGCTCGGGAAGCTGTAAAACGAGCCCTCCCGGCTGCTGTGTTCGCCCGCACCCGGTCAGCGGCACATAGCGCTGCCTGCGCAGGGCGCAGAGCCCCGGCGCGCCGGACTTGCCAGCGTGACAGCCCCTTGCAGGCGCGCTGCGTTCCTATAACTTAAGTCCTGTAGTGCGCGTTGATCTTTATATAGTCGTATGAGAAATCGCAAGTGTACATATAAAAGCCCGCAGAACCGGCGTTTAGGTCCACCGTATATCGGACCTCGTCTTCACCGAGTATCGATAACGCCGCTTCCTCGTCAAAGTCCTGCGCGCAGCCCTTATTGCACACGAGTATTTCTCCGATATAGACATCGCATTTCCTGTAGTCAAAATCCGCGCCGGAATACCCGGCCGCCGTCAGTATGCGCCCCCAGTTTGCGTCGCGTCCGAACGCGGCCGTCTTGCAAAGCGGTGATTTTGCGATCGCCTGCGCGATCAGCTTTGCGCAAATCTGATCCGGCGTGTTTTTCACATCGATGATCAGCAGCTTTGTGGCGCCCTCGCCGTCGGAGGCCAGCAGCCGCGCAAGCCTGTCGCATACGCCGAGCAAGGCTTCCTCAAAATCCGCGCTATCGCTGCAGTCCGCGCCGCTTTCGCCGTTTGCAAGCAGCAGCACCTTGTCGCAAACGCTGGTGTCCCCGTCGACGCTGACCCGGTTGTAGGTCAGGTCGGCAGTGTCCCTGAGCAGTTTTTGCGCGCGCTCCTTCGAGAGTATGGCATCGGTCGTGATGACCGATATCATCGTCGCCATGTCCGGGTGGATCATGCCCGATCCCTTGGCCATCGCGCCGATGTGCACCCTTTTGCCCATAACTTCCAGCTCGGCCTGCGCCTGCTTGACGACCGTGTCGGTGGTCATGATGGCGCGCGCGGCGCTTTCCCCGCCGTCCTGCGACAGGCAGGGGCACGCCAGCGCGAGGCCCTTTTCGATCTGATCGACCGGCAGCGGCACTCCTATGACTCCGGTTGAGCCGGGCAATACCTCGCCCGGGGCGATGCCGAGCAGCGAGGCGGCGGTTTGGCATATCTTCAGCGCGTCTTCTTCGCCCTTCGGGCCGATGCATGCGTTTGCGTTGCCCGCGTTGATCACGATGGCCCTGGCCGTGCTGTTTTGCACATGCTTCATGCAAAGCTCGAGCGAATGGCCCTTGACTCTGTTTTTTGTAAAAATGCCCGCGCATGTCGCAGGCGTGCTGCTGTATACGACCGCAAGATCGGGCTCGCCGCTCTTTTTCAGGCCGCAGCCTGCCGATGAGGCCATAAAACCCTTTGGAAATGTGACTCCGCTCAGGGACATCGTTATGCTCCTTTGCCGCCGGACTTTTTATAATAGCGCTGTTGGTATATAATAAGGCATATCGTAAAAACATTATACCACAAAGTTTTGGAGAGATTGCATTTGGTTGCGCAAATATTGACAGCCGGGAAAAGGGGGATCCACTCGGCCGCACAGGCGATTGGCTACGGTGAAATCGTCGCGTTCCCGACAGAAACCGTATACGGCCTCGGGGCCGATGTTTTAAACCGGGAAGCGCTGCTCAAAATATTCAAGGCAAAGGGGCGCCCTGCGGACAACCCGCTGATCGCGCATGTCAACAGCTATGATATGGTCCAAAGGCTTGTTCAGAACATACCTGCGGACGCGGTCAGGCTCATGGAGGCGTTCTGGCCGGGGCCGCTTACGCTCGTAATGCAAAAAAGGCCGGAGGTGCCTTATGAGATGACGGCCGGGCTCGATACGATCGCCGTCCGTATGCCCGCGCACCCTGTTGCCCTCGCGCTGATCGAAGCCTGCGGGCAGCCGATCGCCGCGCCGAGCGCCAACCGTTCCGGGCTCCCGAGCCCGACCACCGCGCAGGATGTATTTAGCGATCTCGGCGATGAGATACCGTACATCATCGACGGCGGGCCCTGCAGCGTCGGCATAGAATCGACGGTGCTCGACATGACCTCGCTCAGGCCGCTGATACTGCGCCCCGGCATCATAACCATCGAAATGATCCGCAACTGCATACGCAGCGTGTCCAATTATGAATATCATCCCCAAAGCGACGAGCCGGTCAAATCGCCCGGGGTCAAATACAGGCATTATGCCCCGAAGGCAAAGCTGGTCATCGTGTCGGGAAGCGAGGGCGGCGTGACGCGCAAGATACTGGACCTGGTGTCCAAAGACATCGACAGGGGCTTAAGGCCCGTCATACTGTGCTATGAAGAATCCAGGCGGCATTACGGTGCGGACAGCATCGTGCTCGGCAGCAAATACAGGCCCGAAACGGTGGCCCGGAACCTGTACTGGGCGCTCCGCGAGGTCGACCGGCGCGGCATGGACACCGCGTATGCCGAGGCGCTTTCGCAAAAGGGCGCCGGAGCCGCGGTCATGAACAGGATGCTGCGGGCCGCCGGCGGGCATATTGAGGAAGCATGATGAAGCAAGTGCTGTTTGTTTGCTCCGGCAATACATGCAGGAGCCCGATGGCCCAGCTGATGCTGGAGAACATGCTGGCATGCGCCGGGAAGCCCGTATCCGTCGAATCGGCCGGCATCATGGCCCGCGACGGCATGCCGGTATCGCACGGCGCGCAGTCCGCACTCGGGCGGCGCGGGATCGACGCCTCCGCAAAGCTGTCGCAGCAGGCCGACGGCCGGCTGGTGGACAAAGTGGATTTGATACTGACGATGACGGCGTCTCACCGCGACGCGCTGCGGCGTATGTTCCCGGGCGCCGCAGATAAGACATATACATTGGCCGAATACACAAGCAGTCTGCGCGATGTCGCCGACCCGTACGGCGGCGACGATGCGGACTATGAGCGCTGCGCGAAACAAATCGAGGAAATGCTTTTAAAGCTCAAGGATAAGCTATAGTGCCCTTGCCCAAAACATAAGAGTATATCTCAGGTTTGATTCCCTTCGCAGATGGACTCCACCCGATTGTATCTCCACCTGAAATATGTTATCATAATATTACCTTGATTGATTGGAGTTGAAAGGATGCATAACGTTTCTTGCTGATTTGAAATACCGGGCATAACGGATGAACTGCGCCGCCGGCGCTTCGTTTGTTGTGCTCATGCAAGAAAAGTTATTGCGTAGACTCAGATACTATCATCTTCGCCATGCCCATGCGGGCCTTGCCCCACCGTGATATCGGAGCTGCAGGCATTGACTTTGCTTGCAGCTTTAAATTTTTGCGGGAGGATTCGTTATGTCAGTCATCAGCGTCAGAAACCTGACCTTCGCATACGAAGGCAGCTACGATACGATTTTTGAGAATGTGAGCTTCCAGATCGACACCGACTGGAAGCTGGGGTTTACCGGCAGGAACGGCAGGGGCAAGACGACATTTTTAAACCTGCTGATGAGCAGGCATGAGTACGCCGGTTCAATCTCATCCAGCATAAGCTTTGAGTATTTCCCCTATGCCGTGCCGGACGGCTCCGCCTTTACCATCGATGTGATAGAAGGACTGGTTCCTGGCTGCGAGCAATGGAAGCTGATGCGCGAGCTTTCGCTGCTCGAAGTCGCCGAGGATACACTATACCGTCCCTTTGACACATTGTCGCACGGGGAGCAAACCAAGGTGCTGCTTGCCGCTATGTTCATCAAGGAAAACAGCTTCCTTTTGATCGATGAGCCGACCAACCACCTTGACATGACTGCGAGGGAGCTCGTCGGCAAATATTTGAGCGGCAAGAGCGGCTTCATACTGGTATCGCACGACAGGGTGTTCCTGGATCATTGCGTCGACCATATACTGTCGATCAACCGGGCAAACATCGAGATACAGAGGGGCAATTTTACAAGCTGGTGGGAAAACAAGCGGCGGCAGGACAGCTTTGAGCTTTCCGCCAATGAAAAGCTCAGGAAGGATATCGAGCGGCTTTCGGCTGCCGCAAGGCAGACAAAAAACTGGTCGGATCAGGTGGAGAAATCGAAAAAGGGCGCTGCCGACAAGGGCTATGTCGGCCATATGGCGGCAAAGATGATGAAGCGCTCCAAGGCCATCGAGAACAGGCAGCGGGCGGCCATCGAGGAGAAGTCAAGGCTGTTAATGAATCTGGAGAAACAGGACAGCCTGAAGATCGCGCAGTTGGACTATCACAAAAGCAGGCTCGTTGAGCTCGAGGATGTTTCGATATTTTACGGCAGTAAAACCGCGTGCAGCGGAATCAGCTTTACCGTCGAGCAGGGCGACAGAATCGCGCTGACGGGGAAAAACGGTTCGGGCAAATCGAGCATCATCAAGCTCATATGCGGTCAGGACATGAGCCATACCGGACGGTTCAGCAGTGGCAGCGGGCTGAAAATATCATGTGTCAGCCAGGGCACGCAGCAGCTCTGCGGGGATCTGTCCGCGTATGCATCGGCCTGCGGCATCGATGGAAGCCTGTTCAAGGCGATTCTGCGGAAGCTGGATTTTTCGCGGGTGCAGTTTGAAAAGGATATGGCATCCTTCAGCGCGGGACAGAAGAAAAAGGTGCTGATCGCACAGAGCCTGTGCGAGAAGGCGCATCTGCATGTATGGGATGAGCCGCTCAATTATATCGACGTGATCTCGCGCATGCAGATCGAGGAACTGATACTCGAACACGCGCCGACCATGCTGTTTGTCGAGCACGACAGAGCATTTTGCAGCAATATCGCGACGAAGGCTGTCGAACTGCATGAGAAATAATTCTCTTGCAATACATTTGATGCCTGTGATATAATATCGTTTGCTAAAGCTAAGGGAGGATTACAATGGAGTTTGTAAAAACATTACTGTATATTATACTCGCACTGAGCAGCATCGCAGTCATCATTGTAGTATTGATGCAGCAGACTACGGCAGGCGGACTCGGCTCCCTGGCAGGCATGGAAACGGAATCGTTCTTCGGCAAGAACCAGAAGCGCTCCTTCGATGGCAGAATGCGCCTTTTGACAAGGATAGGCGCAACGGCCATGATTGTACTGTCGTTCGCACTCTGCTTGGTGGAAAGATATTTCTGATCAAATTCTGAAAGCGTTCAGGACCCTTCCGTATCCATGGAAGGGTCCTTGTTGTATTATTTTGATAATTGATGTGATACGGGAGCATTATTATGGATAGAAAAGGTGCGTATAATACTGTTAAGGAAACCCCCGGCAGCGATGACAGCAGCGGGCTCGATGAAACGGTGCTCGAGCGGAAGATCGTTTACGAGGGCAGTATTTTCAAGGTCGAAAAGCGCAGTGTCGAACTGCCCGACGGCAGGGTGGCAAACAGGGACATTGTGATAAACCCCGGTGCTTCGGCGATCGTCGCGGTCGACGAAGACATGCGTGTGCTGATGGTCCGACAGTTCCGGCAAACCGCGGGCAGGGTGCTGCTGGAGATCCCGGCGGGCAAGCTCGATCCGGGGGAGACGCCCGAAGCGTGCGCGCTGCGCGAGCTGTCCGAGGAAACGGGCTTTACGGCAGCGAACATCACGAAGCTTTTCGGTCTGCTGGTTTCCCCGGGCTTTGCGACTCAGATGGAGCATATCTACCTTGCCACCGGGCTTTCGGAGCTTGCGGGGGAAAAGGACGAGGATGAATTCATCGAGCTTGTCCGGATTCCGCTTGCGGACGCGGCGGATATGGTCATGCGCGGCGAGATTGACGACGCCAAAACGGCGGTCGGCATACTTGCGGCGGCCAGGGCCATGCTTTAAGAGTGCCGGGATTTGCCCGGCAAATCAACACCATAAGGAAGTGTAAATTTGGAATTTGAAAACATACGCCAGCTTTTGCTGGCGAGCAAAAAAGTACCGGTCGATACGCATGATCTGTATGCGGCGGAACCGGAAACAGACGCAGGCGGGTTCGAGGAGCAGCTGAAGGAATTTGAGCTTCAGGGCCTTATCATGCGCACCAACAAGGGCAAATGGGCGCTGCCGTGGCAACTCGGCTATGCGGCCGGGCGCATGCAGCGCACCGAGCGCGGCTTCGGGTTCGTGATACCGAACGACGATTACTTCAAAAAGGATATCTTCATACCGGCCGCCAAAATGATGGGCGCCATGAACGGCGATACCGTGCTTGCGGTTCTGACCCGTTCGCAGATGCAGGCGGACAGGCCCGAGGGAGTGGTCTACAAGATATTAAAACGCGGCAAGACATCGCTTGTCGGCAGGCTTGAGATCGCGCACCCGAACGGATTTGTGATACCCGACGACAGGAAATGGGGCATGGATGTATTCGTGCCGAAACATGCGCTGAACGGCGCGGCCGACGGGCAGAAGGTCATCGTCAGGATCGATAAGTGGGCCGAGGGCAATCGCAATCCCGAAGGAACGGTCGAGGAGATACTCGGCAACGCCGGCGATGTCGGCGTCGACATACTTTGCATCATCAAGGAGCTCGGCTTGAAGGACACCTTCCCGGACGAAGTGCTTGCCGAGGCGGACAGGCAGGCATCCTTCGGCGCAGCCGACCTAAAGGGCAGGCTGGATCTAAGGAATGAAAAGATATTCACGATCGACGGAGCCGACGCAAAGGATCTGGACGATGCGATATCGGTCGATATGACGCACGAAGGGCATTACAGGCTCGGCGTGCATATTGCCGACGTATCAAACTACGTCAGGAACGGAACGCCGCTCGATATGGAGGCGCGCAGGCGCGCGACTTCGGTCTACCTGATCGACAGGGTGGTGCCGATGCTGCCGCAGTCGCTTTCCAACGGCATATGCTCATTGAATCCGCATGAGGACAGGCTGACCGTGTCGGCCTTCATGACCATTGACCATAGGGGCAGGGTGCGGGATTCCGAAATCGCTTTAAGCGTCATCAACAGCTGCCACAGGCTGACCTACGACGAGGTAAACCGGTATTTCGACGGCGATTCGGAAGTTGCCGCAGAGCTCTCCGATATCGCGGAAAGTCTCGACCGTATGCAGGCGCTCAGCGGCATACTGACCCACAGGAGGATTGTGCGCGGAAGCCTGGAGCTCAACATCGACGAGCCGCATTTCGAGCTCGACGAGAGGGGGGTGCCGGTATCGGTGCTGGCGCGCGAGCGCGGCAAATCCCACCGTATGATCGAGGAATTCATGCTGTGCGCCAATGAGACGGTCGCAGAATTTGTGGGCTCGATGGGTCTGCCGCTGCTGTACCGCGTGCATGAGACTCCGGACCCGGAAAAGCTCGCGGAATTTGCAAAGTTCTGCGGCAACCTCGGGTATCCGATCAAGGGCTCGCTGGAGGGTGTTCATCCCAAAGCGCTGCAGCAGGTTTTAAAGGATGCCGAGGGCAAGCCCGAGGAGGGCGTCATCAGCCGGGTCATGCTGAGGACGCTGCAGAAGGCCAGGTACAGCCCGGTCAATGTCGGGCATTTCGGCCTGGCAAGCTCCGAGTACTGCCACTTCACGTCGCCGATCCGCAGGTATCCGGATCTTGTTGTGCACCGCGTGCTCAAAGCGCAGGCAAACGGCGATACGAAATACCTCGAAGCGCTCGAGGACTACATCGCCCCGCTTGCCGCGCATTGCTCGCAGAAGGAAAAGGAGGCCATGGAAGCCGAGCGCACCGTCGACGATCTGAAGATGACCGAATTCATGAGCCGCAAAATCGGCGAGGAATTCGACGGCATTATATCGGGCGTCACGGATTTCGGTATGTTCGTGGAGCTTGAGAACACCATCGAGGGCTTGGTCAGGATCACCGCGCTCGAGGACGACTACTATGTATACGATGAGAAAAACTACATGCTGACGGGCAGGCATACCGGCAAGGTCTACCGCCTGGGCGGCGCGGTGCGCGTCAGGTGCATACGTGCGGATGTCGCTTCGAGCCAGATCGATTTCGAACTGGTGAACGGTGCATAATTATAACAAATCCGTGAACACAGCGGGTATATGTTGATTCCCGCAAGCCGGCCATGTTAAGATACACTATGTATTCATGATTTGATTTGATCATTCGGAGGTGCAGGGACCCATGAGAAGAAGTATTTCGGCGCTTTTAGTGCTTGCGATGGTGATCGCCTCGGCATTTGCTTTTACCGGCTGTGCGGAACGGATTCTTTACGGCGAGTGGAAGATGGTGCAGACCGGCGATCCCGAAACCGGCGAGTTCAAGGATTATGATTTCCTGTTCCCGATCGTGCTTGAGGTCAGAAGGGACGGAACCATCTATATGATGGACTCGCTGTTCGGAACCTACGAAAAAAAGGGCCATGAATTTGAGTTCTGGTTCGACGAGAAGGGCGAAAAGGGCGAACTGATCACCGGCGGCTGGGAACTGATCGGCTCCGATCTGTACATCTACCCCGACAAGGAAGCGGTCATATACAAGCTTTCGCGGCTGGCGGATGCAACGCCGGCGCCCGCGAATTAAATGGGTGATGCAGCCCCCGTTGCCGGGGGCTTTTGCTTTTTTTATGAACGGACCACCGAAATTCCGGCTGCAGACCGATGCTGAATTATGTTATAATACGCTTATGAGTATACGAAAGATTGCTTATATATTGCTTTTATCGGCCGTATTGCTGCTGTGCTCCTGCGGCTATCGCGATGTGTCGCTGCAAAGGGTTCAGGACATGGGGGCGCTGCTTGCCGGGTACGACGCGGAAGGTTCTCTGACCGCAGGGGGCCAGGGGCCGCTGGTCGAAATCGTCAAGCAGGCCGCCGAAAGAATCGGCGTGCTGGCGCCGGTCGTTCCGGCGGAGAGCCATACCTGGCAGGAGATGCTGACGCGCCGCGATATTGATGTGATGCTGGATGCCAGCGCCGAGGACAACCTAACCCTCGGGCCGGTCTTTACCACGCAGGCCCTGCTGGTCTACCGGCAAAAGGATGTTCCGGACTGGTCCGGCAAGATCGTCGGCGTGCTGGATGCCGGGCTTTGCGCCGAAGCCGCCAAAGTTATGGACGGATATACCTATGCGGGCTTTTCCTATTATTCGGATGTGGACATGCTGATCGACGATCTGAACGCGGGCAGGGTCGATGCGGCCATACTCAGCAGATTTGACTACCGGTTGATCAGGGATGCCGGATACCAGTACGAGACAGCGGCCGAGCGCCCGGTCTACCTGTCGCTGCGGCGGGGCGATGCGGCGCTGTACAACGCACTGCAGCAGGCGCTGGCCCAAATGGCGGCGGAAGGCGTCATCGATGACATATTGTATGGGAATTGATATATACTGATGCTCATAAGCCCTTCAACGGGCTTTTTATTTTGTCCATATTCATAAAAAAACCGAACGATATAAATATAAATCTTTAAAACGTTCTTATATTCGGTTGAAAACGGTACGCCTCTTTGTTATCATATGTATATCATATCAAACGACATCACACCGGTCATCAATTGTCTTCAGGAGGATATACCATGCCAAAGGCGGCAATCATCATGGGCAGCGCGTCGGATTTTGACATCGTGAAAAAGGCGGTCGATGTTTTCCGGGAGTTCGGAATCGAGGTATCGGTCAACATCTGTTCGGCGCACCGCACGCCGGACATGGCTGCGGAGTTTGCGAAAAACGCAAGGTCTTCGGGAGTGGATGTCATCCTCGCCGCGGCGGGGAAGGCCGCGCATCTGCCCGGAATCATTGCGGCGCACACGGTTTTGCCTGTCATAGGCATACCGGTCAAATCCTCGTTTATGGACGGGCTGGATTCCCTGCTCTCGATCGTGCAGATGCCCTCGGGCGTACCGGTCGCGACGGTCGGCGTGAACGCTTCGGAAAATGCGGCGCTTCTGGCCGTGCAGATCATTGCCGGGAAATATTCGGAGCTTTGGGACAAGCTGCTGCAATACAGGCTGGACATGCAGCAAAAGGTCATACAATCAAACGATGCCATACAGGGAGAATTCTGATGGAAATACAAAAAGGCGCGCAGCTATATGAGGGCAAGGCAAAGAAGGTTTTCGCGACCGACAACAAGGATTATGTGATCGTATCGTACAAGGACGACGCCACGGCCTTCAACGGCCTGAAAAAAGGCACGATCGTGGGCAAGGGCGTTGTGAACAACAAAGTCAGCAATCATCTTTTCACGATGCTCGAAGGCCGCGGCATTCCGACGCATTTTGTCGAGGAACTGAGCGACCGCGAGACGCTGGTTAAAAAGGTGCAGATCGTACAGGTCGAGGTGATCGTACGGAACATAGCCGCGGGCTCCATCTCAAAGCGGCTCGGCATTCCCGAGGGCAAAAAGCTGCCGGTCACCGTGCTCGAATACTGCTATAAAAATGACGAACTCGGCGACCCGCTGATCAATGATTACCATATCGCAGCGCTCGGCCTTGCGACCGGGGAGGAAATGCGCAGGATCGCCGGTTATGCGCTGAAGATCAACGATATTCTCGGCAATTACATGAAGGGCATGGGCATCGAGCTGATCGATTTTAAACTGGAGTTCGGCAGGTTCCATGGCGATATATTGCTGGCCGACGAGATCTCCCCCGATACATGCAGGTTTTGGGACCAAAAGACCGGCGAAAAGCTCGACAAGGACCGTTTCCGCAGGGATCTCGGGCATGTCGAGGAGGCTTACCAGGAGATATTGAGCCGCCTGATGGGAGCCCGATAAGGCATATGGACGCAAACCGTTTTTTACATATCAAGAACTGGAGCGACCGTATGCCGGAAGAATGCGGCATTATCGGCGCATACGACGCGGACGGAAAATCCGTGTCCCACACCGTCTATTACGGGCTCTACGCCATACAGCACCGCGGTCAGGAATCGGCCGGGATCGCGATCGCGGACGGGAACAAGATACTGCACCATAAAGCGATGGGTCTTGTGACCGAGGTGTTCCAGGAGGACGACGAGGAGTCGATCGGAGCGCTCGGCCGGGGCTACATCGGGATCGGCCATGTCCGGTATTCCACATCGGGAAAATCGCATATCATCAATGCGCAGCCGCTCGTCGTGCAGTCCAAGCGGGGCATGATGGCGCTTGCGCACAACGGCAACCTGGTCAACGCCGATGCGCTGCGCGCCATGCTGCAGGAGCTCGGGCACATCAACCAGACAAGCCTGGATACCGAGGTCATCGCGCATCTGCTTGCCCGCTTTGCGAAGGACGGGCTGGTTGAATCGATCCGGGAAACCATCAAATACCTGCAGGGCTCGTTCGCGCTCGTCATGGCGACCAGGGACCACTTGATCGGGCTGCGCGATCCGTACGGCATACGCCCGCTTTCGCTCGGCAGGCTCGGCAGCACCTATATGCTCGCATCCGAAACCTGCGCGTTCGACGCCGTCGGAGCCGAATTTATCAGGGACATACTGCCCGGGGAGATGGTCATCATCGATGAAAAGGGTCTGCGCTCGGTGATGCTCGGCAGCGTAAAGCAGAGGAAGCTGTGCATCTTCGAGTTTGTCTATTTCGCAAGGCCCGACAGCTTGATCGACGGCATCAGCGTATACACCGCGCGCGAGAACGCGGGCAGGCTGCTGGCACGGGACAACCCGGTCGAAGCCGATATCGTTTCGGGCGTTCCGGATTCGGCCATCACCGCCGCGATCGGCTATGCCGAAACCTCCGGCATACCGTACGGCGAGGGACTTGCCAAAAACCGCTATGTCGGCAGGACTTTCATACGGCCGCAGCAGAACATGCGCGAGCAGGGCGTGCGCATCAAGCTCAACGCGCTCAAGCGCAACGTGAACAACAAGCGGCTCATATTGATCGATGACTCCATCGTTCGCGGCACGACATCCAAGAAGATCGTCGAGATGCTGCGCAGCGCCGGCGCCAAAGAGGTGCACATGCGCATATCGTCGCCTCCGGTCAAATACCCGTGCTATTTCGGTATCGACACGCCGACGGCCGGGCAGCTGATCGGATCCAAGCATTCCGTCGAGGAAATACGGCGTATCATAGGCGCCGACACGCTGGGGTATCTTACCATTGATGAACTGCTGCAGAGCGTCGGCGGCGACCCGGCCACCTACTGCACCGGCTGCTTTGACGGCCATTATCCGGTCGATGTCAAGGAAGCCTGTAATTACTGTCCCGGGTGCCAAGGAGGGAATTGATGGGCATGGATTATAAGGGAGCCGGCGTCGACGTCGAGGCCGGCTACCGCGCGGTCGAACTGATGCGCGGGCATATCAGAAGCACTTACGATCAGAACGTGCTCGGCGACGTCGGCTCGTTCGGCGGGCTTTATTCGATCGCCGGCTTCAAGATGGCCGAGCCTGTGCTTTGCTCGGGCACCGACGGCGTCGGCACCAAGCTCAAAATCGCGTTTGCGCTCGACAAACACGACACGATCGGCATCGACTGCGTCGCGATGTGCGCGAACGATGTCGCGTGCCAGGGCGCCTCGCCGCTGTTCTTCCTCGATTACATGGCGACAGGCAAACTGGAGCCCCGGAAGGCCGCCGACGTCGTCAAGGGCGTTGCCGAGGGCTGCCGCCGGGCGGGCTGCGCCCTGATCGGCGGAGAGACGGCCGAAATGCCGGGCTTTTATCAGCAGGGGGAATACGACCTTGCCGGTTTTTGCGTCGGCATTGCCGACCGGAGGGATCTGATCACGGGCAAAGACATCCGGCAGGGCGATGTGCTGATCGGGCTTAAATCATCGGGCGTGCACAGCAACGGTTTTTCTCTGATCCGGAAGCTTGTCGGCGAGGATGCCGCTTCGCTAGGCAAACATTATGATGAGCTCGGCAAAACGATCGGCGAGGAATTACTGACGCCCACGGCGATCTATGTCAAAACGATCGCGGAGCTGGGCGCGCGTGTTAAGATCAAGGGCGTGTCGCATATCACGGGCGGCGGATTTATCGAAAACATACCGCGCATGTTCCCGCCGGGGCTCATGGCGCGTATTGATTTAAAGAGCTATGAGCTGCCGCCGGTTTTCCATATACTGTGGAAGCTTGCGGGCGTCGATGCGAGGAGCATCTGTAACACATTCAACATGGGCATCGGCATGGTGCTTTGCGTGGAGGAAAAGGACGTGGCAAAAGCCCTTGCAATCTGCGGCGGAGTGCCGCTGGGCACGGTCGAAACAGGCAGCGGGGTGGAGCTCGCGCCATGAAGAGGATCGCTGTTCTTGCTTCGGGCGGCGGAACCAATTTCCAGGCGGTGGTCGACGGATGCCGCAGCGGCTACATAGACGGCGAGGTCTCGCTGCTTGTCTACAACCGCAGGGACGCCTATGCAAGGGAGCGCGCCGGGCAGGCGGGAGTGCCCGCCCACTACATCAACCGGATCGCCGAGGGCTCCGTCGAAGCGATGCAGCGCAAGGTTCATGAGCTGCTGTGCTCCAGCGGCATTGACATCATCGTTCTGGCGGGGTATCTTGAAAAGCTGGGCGCGGACACGGTCGCAAAGTGGAGCGGCCGCATCGTAAACACGCACCCGTCGCTGATACCGAAGTTTTGCGGGCAGGGCTATTTCGGACATCATGTGCACAGTGCGGTGCTGGCGGCCGGTGAAAAGGAATCCGGATGCACGATACACCTGGTCGACGAGAATTATGATACGGGCCCGGTCGTGTTCCGGCAAAAGGTGCCGGTGCTGCCGGACGACACGCCTGAAACGCTGGCGGCGCGGATACTGCCGGTTGAGCATGAACTGCTTCAAAAAACCGTGAAACTGCTGTGCGAGGACCGGATTGCCGTTTCGGACGGCAAAGCCGTTTTTCTGGATTGATAAACAGCCCGGCTTTGTGCCGGGTTCAATATTTTTACCGGAGGAAATTATGAGAGCATTGATAAGCGTATCGGACAAGACCGGCATCGTCGAGCTTGCCAGAGGGCTCAGCGGACTGGGCGTCGGGCTGATATCGACCGGGGGCACCGCCGCCGCGATACGGAACGCCGGGATCAGCGTGCAGGATGTCAGCGAAGTGACGGGCTTCCCGGAGTGTCTGGACGGGCGTGTCAAGACACTGCACCCGAAGATACACGCCGGGATACTGGCGATGCGCGGAAACCCGGAGCATATGGAGCAGATCGGGGATCTCGGGGTCGACACCATCGACATCGTCGTGATCAATTTGTATCCGTTCCGCCAAACGATCGCAAGGGAGGGCGTGACGCTCGAGGAGGCGATTGAGAACATCGACATCGGCGGGCCGACGATGCTGCGCGCGGCGGCAAAAAATTATCAGGATGTCGCTGTGGTCGTGGACCCTGCGGACTACGAAACCGTGCTTGCCGAGCTCGCCGAAAACGGCGAGGTTTCACGCCGGACCAAGTTCCGGCTGGCATACAAGGTGTTCGAGCACACCGCAAGCTACGACGCGCTGATCGTCGATTATCTGCGCAAACAGCAGGGCATAAACTTCCCCGATACGCTGACGCTGACATTTGAAAAGCAGCAGGAGATGCGCTACGGCGAGAACCCGCACCAGAACGCGGTGTTCTACCGCGAGATGGGCAATGTGGACGGCACGCTGGCGGCGGCCGAGCAGCTGCACGGCAAGGAGCTTTCGTACAACAACATTGCCGACACCAACGGCGCGCTCGATGTGCTGCGCGAGTTTACGGATGTCACGGTCGTCGGTGTCAAGCACGCGAACCCGTGCGGCGTCGGCTCGGCGGACAATGTCTACGATGCGTGGCGCAAGGCCTACGAAGCCGACCCGGTATCGATCTTCGGCGGCATCGTCGTGATGAATGCCGTGCTCGATGAGCGCGTGGCGCAGGACATAAACGGCATATTCATCGAGATCGTGGTCGCGCCCGGCTATACCGAGGGGGCGCTTAAGATACTCAAACAGAAAAAGAACATCCGCCTGCTAAAGCTCCCGACCGTCAACTGCAAACTGCGGGACGGCGTCTGGGACATGAAGAAGGTCGCGGGCGGGGTGCTGGTGCAGGACATGGATTTAAAGCTGCTCGAGGGCGAACTGCAGGTCGTCACGAAGCGCAAACCGACCGAAAAGGAAATGCAGGATCTGTTGTTTTCGTGGAAGGTCGTCAAGCACACGAAATCCAACGGCATTGCGCTTGCAAAGGATCTGCAGTCGGTCGGCATCGGGCCCGGGCAGGTCAACCGTATCTGGGCGACCGAGCAGGCAATCGAGCATGCGGGAGCGCTTGCAAAGGGCGCTGTCATGGCGTCGGACGCGTATTTTCCGTTCGATGACTGCGTGAAGGCCGCGGCGGCGGCCGGGATCACCGCGGTGATCCACCCCGGCGGTTCCAAGAACGACGCCGATTCTATCAAGGCTGCCGATGAGGCGGGCATGGCGATGGTGCTGACCGGTATGAGGCACTTTAAACATAACTAAAGGATTTGGCCGCCAAACTGCGGTTTGTCGGCGAGGAATCTTGAAAATTGCTTGGGATTCACGCCTGCGGCGTTCATGCACCCAAGCGATTTTCGCTTTGAGAGTGCTTTAAATATAGTTTGGATTGATCTCCGGTGAGTGAATCACCGGAGGTCTGAAGGTATTATGGGTTTGATCTATTGCGGGGGGCTGTTGCGCTGACAATTGCGGCGCGCCGAAGGCATCGCGCCCTACTGAAGCGTCGCTATGCGCCGCTTACGGGAGCGGGCGAAGCCCGCAAGCCCCCCCTTCGTGGACAACTATAATCCCGTTAACCTAATGGTTATTTGTGTCCGAGAAGGGGGCAAGGGGGTTAAGAACCCACATTTGCAGGGATTTTCGGTCCTTAATTCATACGACAGCCCAGGATTTTCGGTCCGGAAATATTGATTTACCGGCGATAAGATATTAGCATTTGTTATCCTGTTTGGTTGCACTTAATACGATATCGTTTATTATCTTCCCGCGCAGGGTATAATGAAATTAACAAAACTCGACTGACTTACTCGACAGCGTTTCAGGTTGGTAGTTCTTCTTCATTTCTCCTCCTTTCTTTAACCATATCAACGGGGTATTGAGGATACGGTTTACGTATCCTCTCTTTATATTACGGCAGTTCACTTCCTGTAAATCTTGTATTGGAGCTATTATTCCTTTTAAAATGCACCATGTCTGGTATAATGTTTACAACATATAGTTAGAATTTATTCTAGGAGATACATCCATGAAAATACTGGTTGTCGGCTCGGGCGGCAGGGAGCACGCCATCGTCAAAAAACTATCGGAGAGCCCGCATGTCGACGAGGTCCTCTGCGCACCGGGCAACGGCGGCATCGAGCTTGACGCGAAGTGCTATAACTTATCCGCAACCGACACCGAAGGCATGATCGCCCTCGCCCGGTCCGCGGGCGCCGGCCTTGTGTTTGTCGCGCCGGATGACCCGCTCGCGCTCGGCATGGTCGATGCGCTCGAGGCCGCAGGCATAAGAGCATTCGGCCCGAACAAAGCCGCCGCGAGGATCGAGGGCAGCAAGGCCTTTGCAAAGAACCTGATGAAAAAGTACGGCATTCCGTCCGCGGCTTATGAGGTGTTTGACGACGCCGATGATGCGAAAGGATATATCAGGGCGCAGGGCGCGCCGATCGTCGTCAAGGCCGACGGCCTTGCGCTCGGCAAGGGCGTATATGTCTGCAGCACCGTAAATGACGCCTGTGCCGCTGTTGACGAGATCATGCTCGATAAGAAGTTCGGCGCGGCAGGGGAGAGGGTCATCGTTGAGGAGTTCATGACCGGGCCCGAGGTTTCGGTATTGTGTTTTACCGATTCGAAGACCATCGTTCCGATGGTATCCTCGCAGGACCATAAGCGCGCCTACGACAGCGACAAGGGCCCGAACACGGGTGGCATGGGCGCGTTTGCGCCGAGTCCGAAGTATACGCCCGAGCTGCAAAAGAAGGTGTATGACGATATACTTGTGCCGACCATGCAGGCGATGAACGCCGAGGGCTGTCCGTTCAGGGGCATACTGTATGTCGGGCTGATGCTGACCAAGGACGGCCCGAAGGTGCTCGAGTACAACGCGCGGTTCGGCGACCCGGAGACCCAGGTGGTGCTGCCGCTTCTGGACAGCGATTTCTATGAAATCATCGATGCGATCATGGATGAGCGTCTGGCTCAGGTCGAAATCAGGTGGAAGCCCGGCTTTGCCGCAGTGGTTGTCATGGCCTCGGGCGGATATCCGGTCAAATACGAAAAGGGTTACGAAATCAAGGGCATCAGCGAAGCGGAGCGAAAGGGCACCATCGTCTATCACGCCGGGACAAGGCTCAGGGACGGAACATTCGTGACCTCCGGCGGCAGGGTGCTCGGGGTTACAGCGCTCGGCGACACCTTGCAGGAAGCTGTTGTAAATGCATACGGCGGCGTTTCATGCATAGAATTTAAAAACAAGTATTTCAGGACGGATATCGGTAAGAAATAATGGCGAGACAGGAGATTACGACCGGCCCCGATATCCCGCTTTTTCTACTAAATACTCATGCAAGGCTTCCTACTCCTGATGTGGGAGAAGGATGAGAGGATGAGGGTTACTGGGCTTGTAATCATCAAATACTATACAATAAAAACCGCCCCATTTTTTGGAGCGGTTTTTCTTATAATATTGTTTTATGCTTTCCCTTCACAGCCAAGCACATTCTTGATTTTGTGAATCACAATATTCTTCGTGTACTTCCTGGCTTCGCCCAGATAGCTCCTCGGGTCGAAGGCTTCCGCATGCTCATAGATGTAGTGGCGTACGGCGGCCGTTACCGCAAGGCGGATATCCGAGTCAATGTTGATTTTGCAGACCGCCATTGTCGCGGCCTTCCTGAGCATATCCTCCGGCACGCCCTGCGCGCCCTCCATCCTGCCGCCGAATTGGTTGATTTCGACGACATACTCGGGAACAACGCTCGATGCGCCGTGCAGCACGATCGGGAATTCGGGCAGGCGCCTGGAGACTTCTTCCAGAATATCGTAGCGCAGGCGGGGTTCGCCCTTGAACTTGAAAGCGCCGTGGCTGGTGCCGATCGCGATGGCAAGCGAATCGACTCCGGTACGGGAAACGAATTCCTCGACCTCATCCGGATTTGTGTACTTCGCGTCGTCGGAAGACACGTTGACATCGTCCTCGATGCCGGCCAATTGCCCGAGCTCGCCTTCGACCGTGACGCCGCGCGCATGCGCATACTCGACAACCTTTTTGGTCAGCGCCACATTTTCATCAAAAGAATGATGGCTTCCGTCGATCATGACCGATGTAAAACCGCCGTCGATACAGGATTTGCATATCTCAAAATCCGCGCCGTGGTCAAGATGCAGGGCGATCGGTATATTGGATGTTTCAACAGCCGCTTCAACCAGCTTCTTTAAGTAAATGGGGCCGGCATACTTGCGGGCTCCGGCGGAGACCTGCAGTATCAGGGGCGCTTTCAGTTCGTCGGCGGCCTCCACGATTCCCTGCACCATTTCCATGTTGTTTACATTGAATGCTCCTACGGCGTACCCGCCATGGTATGCCTTAGCAAGCATTTCCTTTGTCGTTACCAGTGGCATTCGATCACACTCCTTTTCATGCGGTATTTTAGCATATTAATTACAATGTTAGCAACAATATTAGTGATTTAGCAGATTTTTATACGCAGCGGATACCTTTCGTTTGATTAGGCGGAATATTTTGCTTATAATGATATACTGATGAATTTATTCGGCATAAGGAGTATAAAATGACAGACAACAGACTTGAAAAGCTGGCCCACGGTTTAATCAATTATTCGTGCCAGCTTAAAAAAGGCGAAAAGATACTGATCGAAGTGTTCGGGCAGCACTTTGAGATTGCAAACCTGCTCGTTAGGGAAGCCTACAGGGCGGGCGGGCAGCCCTTTGTGCGTTTGCGTGAGGCCAGCGTCACCAGATCGTTGCTGATGAATGCCGATGAAGCGCTGTTAAACGCAATGGCGGACGACGACTCGGCGCTGATGAAGAAGATGAACGCATACATCGGCCTGCGCGGCGGCGACAATTCATCGGAGATGTCGGATGTGCCGCAGGAGCAGATGAATCTTTACATGAAGCATTACACGCACCGCGTGCACGGGCAGATCCGGGTTCCGGACACCAAATGGGTGGTGCTGCGGTATCCTTCGCCCTCGATGGCGCAGCTTGCCGACATGAGCACCGAGGGCTTCGAGGACTTTTACTTCAATGTCTGCAACCTCGATTACTCGAAGATGGGCAAAGCCATGCTGGCGCTCAAAAGCTATATGGAAAAGACCGACAGGGTGCGCCTTGTCGGACCGGGCACCGATCTTTCGTTCTCGATCAAGGACATACCGGTCGTACCGTGCGACGGGCATCTGAACATACCCGACGGCGAGGTGTTCACGGCTCCTGTGAAGAATTCTGTCAACGGCAAGATCACATTCAATACGCCGTCGCTGTACCAGAGCTTTACATTCCAGAACATATCGTTTTCGTTCAAGGACGGAAAGATCATTGAAGCGACCGGTAACGATTCGGCCAGGATCAACAAGATACTTGACACCGATGAAGGCGCGCGCTATGTCGGCGAATTTGCGATCGGCGTCAATCCGTACATTACAAAGCCGATGAAGGATACACTGTTTGATGAAAAGATCGCAGGGTCGATCCATTTCACGCCGGGCAAGGCGTACGACGAGGCATGGAACGGCAATACATCGGCCATACACTGGGATCTGGTGCTGATACAGACGCCTGAGTACGGCGGCGGAGAGATCTATTTCGATGACAGGCTGGTAAGAAAAGACGGTTTGTTCGTTGTCGATGAGCTCAGGTGCCTGAACCCGGAGAACCTGAAATAAGGCTTTGTGAATGAATTATCAATCTGCCCCGGAATGCCTTGCCAATGAAGGGGCGCTATTGTATAATAAATTCGGCAAACAGGCTCAGATTCATATTTGTAATCTATTTAGGAGGTATAACATATGGCAATTAAAATGGGTATCAACGGATTCGGACGCATTGGGCGCCTGTTGTTCCGTATCGCGATGGAGAGGGAAGACGTCATCGTTACCGGAATCAACGATCCGTTCATCGACCTGGAGTACATGGCTTACATGCTGCGCTACGACACAATCCACGGCCAGTTCAAGGGCTCGATCGAAACCAAGAACGGCAAGCTTGTTGTAAACGGCGAGGAGATCTCGGTATTTGCTTGCATGAACCCCGATGAAATCCCGTGGGGCTCCTGCGGCGCCGATTATATCCTTGAGTCCACAGGCGTATTCACAGACAAGGCAAAAGCCAGCGCGCACTTAAAGGGCGGCGCGAAGAAGGTCGTTATTTCAGCCCCCGCCAAGGACAAGGAAACTCCAATGTTCGTCATGGGCGTCAACAATGATAAATATACCAAGGACATGATCGTCGTCTCGAATGCATCCTGCACGACCAACTGCCTTGCGCCCCTTGCCAAGGTCGTCAACGACACCTTCGGCATCGAGGAAGGCCTTATGACCACGGTTCACTCGACGACAGCGACCCAGAAGACCGTCGACGGCCCCTCGAAGAAGGACTGGCGCGGCGGGCGCGCAGCGGCCGGCAACATCATACCCTCGAGCACAGGCGCTGCCAAAGCGGTCGGCGTGGTCATTCCCGAACTCAACGGCAAACTGACCGGCATGTCCTTCCGCGTACCGACGCTGGATGTTTCGGTCGTCGACCTGACCTGCAGGCTCAAGAAATCGGCTACCTATGAGGATATCTGCGCGGCCGTTAAGAAAGCCTCCGAAGGCTCAATGAAGGGAATCCTGGGATATACCGACGAGATGGTTGTATCCTCGGACTTCATACATGACCCCCGCACCTCGGTATTCGATGCGGACGCGGGCATCATGCTCAATGACAAGTTTGTCAAGCTCGTGGCCTGGTACGACAACGAGTGGGGCTATTCGAACAAGTGCGTGGACCTGATCGCCTATATGGCCGATGTAGACGTCAAGTAATCAGCTTATCGCTATGCCAAGGCTCTCCCGGTTATCAGGGAGAGCCTTTACTTATTTGTGTTTATCGTGAAAGAGGAAGTATCTTTTATTCTTTGCTGTGATATGCTATAATGCATTTACAAATGATATGCGCCCGTAGCTCAGCGGATAGAGCGTCCGGCTCCGGACCGGGAGGTCTCAGGTTCGATCCCTGTCGGGCGCGCCAAATTTAATGAAGAGCCTGGTTTTTCCGGGCTTTCGACATTTCATAAGCAAAACAAGCTGAAAAGAGGAAATCTATGCTGCGTGTTGTCAAAGTTGAAAATGGTCTCGTGCAGGGTCTTCCTGCAGCCGATCCCCGCATCACATCCTTTAAAGGTATACCGTTTGCAGCGCCGCCGGTCGGCGATTTGCGGTGGCGTGCGCCGCAGCCGGCAAAAAACTGGGATGGCGTGCTGAAAGCCTATGAATTCGCGCCGATCTCCATGCAGGCCAAGCCCGGCCTTGATCCGGACAATATCTACTCGCGCGAGTGGAATGTCGACCCCGAAATACCGATGAGCGAGGACTGCCTTTATCTGAATGTCTGGACGCCCGCAAAATCGGCAGGCGAAAAGCTGCCGGTGTTCGTCTGGTATTTCGGCGGCGGGCTGCAGGTCGGCAATACCGCCGAGATGGAGTTCGACGGCGAGCGGATCGCAAGGCGCGGCATTGTCGTCGTAACCGTGAATTACCGCGTCAATGTTTTCGGATTCCTGGCGCACCCGGAGCTGACCCGCGAAGCGCCCGACGCTCCGGCCAACTTCGGGCACCTGGACCAGCAGTTCGGCACGCGCTGGGTCAAGCGCAACATCGAAGCATTCGGGGGCGATCCGGAAAACATCACGATCGGCGGGCAGTCGGCTGGGGGCATGAGCGTCAATGCACAGCTCGTTTCGCCGCAAAACGAGGGCCTGTTCCAGAAGGCGATCATGGACAGCGGATTCTTTATGAGCCCTTACGGACGTGTTGTCATGCAGTCGGATCTTTCCGAAGCCGAACAGCACGGCGTCAGGTTTTTCAAGTCGCTCGGCGTCAAGACGCTTGCCGAAGCGCGTAAACTCGATGCGGAGCTGATACGCGACAAGTCGCTGAAGAACTGGGGCTTCTGGGGAACGGTGGTGGACGGCAAGTTTCAGACCGGCAAGTACAGCATCGATGTCTTCCGCAGCAGATGGCCGGTGCCGCTGCTTTTCGGACGAACCGATTCCGAATTCATGATCGGGCCGACAAAACCCGGTTCCGTCGGGTCGATGTTCGGCTCTCCGTTGGAGACGATGGATGAATATAAAAAGCTCGCAAAGCGTTTCGGCCCGAAGGCGCAGCAATTCCTGGCGCTGATCGATGCCGGCCGGGGAATCGAAGCGGCCCGCCAAAACTCGGTCATCAGTGAAATCGAGGTCGCGTGCCGCAGCCTTGCCACAGCCGAGGACAGGGCGGGTTCCGATGTGCCGAAGTATTACTATGTATTCGGCCCGACCATACCGGGCTGGGACAATCCCGGTGCGTTCCATTCGAGCGATCTGTGGTTCTGGTTCGAGACGCTGGCCAAGTGCTGGAGGCCGTTTATCGGCAGGCATTATGACCTTGCGCGCATCATATGCAACTACTGGTGCAATTTTATAAAGACCGGCGACCCGAACGGCAGCGACGCCGACGGCGCTCCGATGCCCGAATGGAAGCCCTATACCGAAAAAGAGCCGTATGCAATCTTCCTGCACGAAGAACCCGGGAAAACGGGCATGCTGCGGGAAGAGCCAAGCAAATTGATGCAGTTTCTCATCGAGGAAATGATAGAGAACGCGAAGAAGGAGTAAGCCATCGCGATGGATAACGGCCCCGGCGCAGCAGCCGGGGCTTTTTATATGCCGTTTATTAGTATATAATGACTTTCACAGGGATATCGGATGATTCATTGTAAAAATGATTGCGGGGAATCCTAGAATCATGGAAGCGGGTAAAAAGCGCATCGTCGTCGGCATGTCCGGCGGGGTCGATTCATCGGTGGCGGCGCTGCTGTTAAAAGAGCAGGGCTACGATGTGCTGGGCGTTTTCATGAAAAACTGGGACGAGGTCGATGAAAACGGCGTCTGCACATCGGACGAGGATTATCAATATGTGATCGATGTCTGCGCCAGAATCGGCATACCCTATTTTACGGTCAATTTTACGAGGGAATACTGGGACCGGGTCTTTACCTACTTCCTTGAAGAATATCAAAACGGCAGGACGCCGAACCCCGATGTGATGTGCAACAAGGAGATCAAGTTCAGGGCATTCCTGGAGTTTGCGAAAAAGATGGAAGCAGACTGCCTTGCGACCGGGCATTATGCGCGGACCGCGGCCGCAGGCGGTGTTTATACCATGCTCAAGGGCTCCGATCCGAACAAGGACCAGACGTATTTCCTGTATACGCTCGGCCAAAGCCAGCTTGCAAACACGCTGTTCCCGATCGGGCATATGAACAAAGCGGAAGTCCGGAAGCTTGCCGATGCCGCAGGGCTGCCGAACGCAAAGCGCAAGGATTCGACCGGCATATGCTTTATCGGCGAGCGCAAGTTCAAGGAATTTTTGCAGAAGTATCTGCCGGCGCAGCCCGGTGATATCGTCGACATTGGCAGCGGCAGGGTCGTCGGCGGACACGACGGTTTGATGTATTATACGATAGGCCAACGAAAGGGCCTCGGCATCGGCGGCAGCAAGACGGGCAGCGAGCAGCCCTGGTTTGTCATCGGAAAGGATTTGCGGCGCAATATACTGATTGCCGGCCAGGGGGAACATGAAGCGCTTTATACGCAAAACTGCGAGGTCGTCAATTTAAGCTGGGTGTCCGGCCATGCCCCGGGCGAGACATTCCGGTGCGGCGCCAAAACACGCTACCGGCAGCCGGATCAGGATTGTCTTATAAAAGTATCGGGCGATACCGCGCATGTGACGTTCGACTCGCCGCAGCGCGCCGTGACGCCGGGACAATCGGCGGTTTTCTATGATGGCGACGTCTGCCTCGGCGGCGGCGTCATTGACAAAGCGTATAAATAATATTGGACTGCATTTCCAGTTGCTTTTTGATTTTTATTCTGTATAATACATTCTTGCGCCTCAAAAAACGGGATTTCGAGCCCCGGACAACAAAGGCGCGGCATCGTGGGGAAAGATATCAAATGGAAAGTTTCAAAAGGGTGTTGACAACCCGAACAATCTATTGTATCTTACTCATTACCGCTTCGCGGCGGGCAGAACGGAATGCCGCTTGAACAAGCAAAATTCTTATAAAAATATCAGAGAATCCGCTTGACATGTGAACCCCGTTTTGATAAGATGTTAAAGCCGCTCGAAACTGGGCGGCGAAAATTTGCACCTTGAAAACTACAAAGTACAAAAGACCAAGCATTAAAAAGATTGGTAACGATTCTGATGAGTTGATATTAGAACTGCAGAGATGC
>Ga0123334_1000593_pt1 | contig 49635 bp, 46 predicted proteins | sample BiotimSIPDNA_FD_89706 | JGI IMG/M metagenome (GOLD analysis project Ga0123334, IMG submission 89706) | Anaerobic biogas reactor microbial communites from Washington, USA - Biogas_R1 time_0 SIP DNA | ecosystem: Engineered > Bioreactor > Anaerobic > Unclassified | place: Washington, USA...
ACGGATGTTCTTATTTATCCTCCTCTTCCCCTCTTTTATCGCTGCAATTGTCGCCGGGAGCGATTTGAAGCCGGCTTGATTTCACTTGGCAAAGCCGAATTAAATGAATTGATCGACAAAGGTGAAGCCATTGAGACCGTTTGTCAATTTTGCAAAAAGAAGTTTGATTTTTCCGTCTCGGACTTGCAGACATTGCTGGACAAATCTTCTTAAGCAAGCCGCTTGAAATGACAAGTGCCTGAAGGATCATTCGATGAACTTGGTAGCTATTTAAGCCATAAATGCATCATTCCTCAAACCGTGAGAATAAAAAAAAGTAGACGCTATGACAAGATAAAAATGTACCTTATAAATCCAGAGCATCCTTTTTATTCAAGGAGTCCGATCGATAAGGTACATATTGAGAAAAGTCTACTTTTTTTAATTTTTCGCCGTAAGGATTTCCAGATTAGATCACTTTGATATAGCGTCGGATCTCCCACTCCGTGACTGTTGAACGAAATTCATCCCATTCGTTGTTTTTCAATTCGATGAATTTTTGGAAAATATGCTCTCCCAGTGTTGCTTTCATCAAGGGGTCTTCTTTCAGTAAATCGATTGCTTCTTTCAGATTATCGGGTAGATTTCTGACTCCAAGGGCCAATCGCTCGGCCTCGGTTAACGAAAACAAATTTTCATTGATTGGATCAATCAAAGGCAATTCTCGTTCAATGCCGTCCAGCCCGGAAGCCAAAATGACCGCCATGGCGAGATAGGGATTACAAGAGGTATCCACACTCCGGATTTCCGTTCGGGTCGTGACGCCTCGAGTCGCGGGGATTCGAACCATCACGGAGCGATTGTGTTCTGACCAAGAGACATAACAAGGCGCTTCGTATCCTGGAACTAGCCGTTTATACGAATTTACCGTTGGATTGGTAATGGCGCAAAAGTGTCGGGAATGCGTGAGGATACCCGTTAACCATTGCCGACATACCAGTGATAGTCCCATGGGATCATTTGGATCATAAAAAGCGTTTTGACCGTTCATATCCGACAGTGAGCAATTGGTGTGCATTCCGGAACCGTTGATTTTTGCAATCGGCTTCGGCATAAATGTGGCATGAAGCCCGTGACGCCTGGCAATGTTTTTAACGACGAGTTTAAAGGTTTGGACATTGTCACAAGCTTCCACAATATTGGAAAAGTGAAAATTGATCTCATTTTGACCCGGAGCCACTTCATGATGGCTGGCTTCCATGGTAAACCCGATTCGTTCGAGTTCCAAAACGATGTCGCGACGGCAATCGCTCGCTCCATCGATTGGAGATAAGTCAAAATACCCGCCCTGATCGGTGACATTCAGGGTGATTTCACCGTTTTCACTTAACTTCAGCAAAAAGAATTCCGGTTCAAACCCGATATTGAGAGCCGAAAAACCTAAAGCATCCATCTTTTTGGCGACTTGTTTCAACGTACTTCTCGGATCAGCCGATGCCGGTTTCCCATCGGGTGTAAATACATCACAAATCAAACGAGCAACCATGCCGTAAGTCGGTTCTTCCCACCTCATGATGAGCCAAGTATCATAATCCGGTCTTAGATACATATCCGCTTCCATGATTCGAACAAACCCTTCCACGGATGACCCGTCAAACATGACGTGTCCATCGAGTGCGGTTTCTAAGCGACCGACTGGTATTTCAACGCTTTTGATGGTTCCGTTGATATCGGTGAACATCAACCGGATATAACGGACATTTTCTTCTTTCGCGCTCTTTAAAATATCAGCTTTGGTATATTTCCCCATACGAATCTCCCCCTTAAAAACGCTATTTACTATCTCCAATTGATCGAAAAATCCACGTCTCTTACAATTGGGCAATTGACATAATAATTAATATTATAAGCCGATTTTTCATCGAGACAAGATATATTTCATTCTTTTTCTATTTTTTTTACTAAGGAGATCAATAGGGCAAAGGATATCGATTCGTCAATTGAATCACCGCTTGTTTCACTTCATCACAAACTGTGGAATTTTCCGGATCAGACAGGACTTTGTCAATCAGATCAGCAACGAGGATAAATTCGGCTTCTTTCAAACCACGCGTGGTCATTGCCGGTGTTCCCAAGCGAATTCCGCTGGCAATGAACGGTTTTTGCGTATCATAAGGAATGGTATTTTTGTTACAGGTGATATGGACACTGTCCAGCAGGTTTTCCGCATTTTTCCCGGTCAAGCCTGTTTTGGATAGCGTATCCAACAACAACAGATGATTGTCAGTTCCGCCGGAAACAACATGATAGCCGAGCTCTACAAACCGTTCGGCAAAGACCTTGGCATTCTGAACGACTTGTTCTTGATAATGCTTGAATTCCATGGTAGCGGCTTCTTTGAACGCCGCTGCCTTGGCCGCAATGATATGCATGAGTGGACCACCTTGAATTCCTGGGAAAATCACTTTGTCAACTTTCTTTGCAATTTCTTCGTTGTTGGTAAGAATAATGCCGCCACGCGGTCCCCGGAGTGTCTTATGGGTCGTAGAGGTCACGATATCGGCCACGTCGCAAGGATTCGGATGAAGTCCGGCCGCAACGAGTCCAGCAATATGGGCCATATCAACCATGAGCAGAGCCCCAACCGAGTCCGCAATGGTCCGAAACCGTTGAAAATCGAGAATTCTGGGATAAGCGCTCGCACCGGCGACGATCAATCTTGGTTTGATTTGGAGTGCCATTTGCGCCAAGAGGTCATAATCGATCATTTCTGTTTCTTTATTGACATAGTACGGATGAAATTCATAATCAATGCCGCTGAAATTAAGCGGATGGCCATGCGTGAGATGACCGCCTTGATCGAGAGCCATGCCCATGACGATATCCCCAGGAGACAAGATGGCGCGATACGCTCCCATATTTGCAGTCGAACCCGAATGAGGCTGGACGTTCGCAAAGGCGACGTGGTATAACGCTTTGACTCGCTCTCTTGCTAAATTTTCGGCTCCATCCACAAATTCACAGCCGCCGTAATAGCGTTTGTTCGGATATCCTTCGGCATACTTGTTGGTCAACACGCTGCCATTTGCTTCCAAAACCGCCAAAGACACGAAGTTTTCTGAAGCAATCAGTTCCAAATGTGATTGTTGGCGTTTCTTTTCAGCATCGATATAGTGAGTTAGTTCCGGATCTTGCTTTCGCAATGCATTCATCGTTATTCCTTCCTTTGTTGAGATGTCAATTTCATTATATCATGACCACTAAAAAAACACCCACCGATTTTGGGGGGTGCCTTTCATTTTTCTTATGAATGCGTCAACTGGTAAAAATCATTGGCAAGCTTCACGAGATCCGCCAGGGTCAACGCTTCCGCACGAATCGTCAAATCAAGGTCATGACGGTTCAACACCTGTTCGATCATCGGCCGGTCAAGGGCGGGATAAGCACTTAAAAGATTGTTGAGAAGCGTCTTGCGACGTTGGGTAAATGCCTGGTGAACAAAGGTTAGAAAATAGCGATCATTCGTTGCCGGAAATCGAGGTTCATTTTGAATGTTCAACCGGACGATCGCACTATCGACATTTGGTTTTGGAAGGAAGTTCTCTCGAGAAATCTCAAAGAGAAATTCGGCATTTGCCCGATAAGAAACCAAAACGGATAGTGCGTTATAATCCTTGGTCGATGGCCGAGAAGTGATCCGCTTGGCAACCTCAAGTTGCATCATTAAAATCAACCGATCGATCCGTGTCGACGTCTCTAAAAAGCGCATGAGGATGGGTGTTGTGATATAGTAGGGAAGATTGGCGACTACGACGATATCATCGCAATCACTCAGGTATGTTTCAATGTCTTCATCTATTGCCGCATCCAAAATGTTCATTTGCAAGAGAAATAGATTGTTTTGTGTAGAATATTTATTTTTCAAGAAAGGAATAAGCGCGGTATCAATTTCATATGCCAATACTTTTTTCGCTTTGTTTAGCAATTTACCAGTCATAGAACCCAACCCTGGACCAACTTCGATCACTCCCGTGTTTTTAGTTAAATTCGCGGCCTCAATGATCTGATCGATGAGTGTGTTATTTCTCAAAAAGTTTTGTCCCAGATGTTTTTTGATTCGAAATCCATCCTTTTTTAAGTAGTTGATATCACTCAGTGTATTGGGTTCTTTTTTCATACATTCTCCTCATCCAGAACCGCGGGATCCACTTGAAATATATTGAGATATTTCAGTAAGGTTTTACCATTTGATTCTGGAAGTCCTAACCGCTTAGCCAGCTGTTTTCGTCTCGTGGCCGCCCCTTCAGCGTCCACATATTTTCGATATTGAAGATCGGCTCTGCTCACATTGTTTTTTCTATTCTTTTGAACGGTAAAAAGGTGTTGAAGACTCTCTCGAATCGATTGCTCGTCCGCGTGTTCGACTCCGACTTTTTTCTTGTTATAACTTCGAGCGTTGTCTGCCGAAAGGAAAGCTACCCGACAATGAGGGATCCGATTCATGATTCGATGCGTGATTTGTCTTCCGGGATAATCTGGATCAAAAAACAAAATGAGCCCGCGGGTCTCAGCGAGTTTTTCCAATAGTTGCAGTGTCGCCTCCGATATTTCGGTTCCGTTCGTTTTGACGCAATCAATATCCGGATAAATGCTTTTTAATCGTTGGATGTCGTGCTCGCCCTCCACGACAACGATTTCCCGGATGGATTTTTCAATCATGCGTTTCCTCTTGATTGCGGAAATACTTCTTTTTGATTTTGGGTGGAACGATAATCTGTATGGCTTGTTTGCACACTTGGAAATTCTGATTCCCGAGTCCGCCACATTCACCATCAAGATTCCAACGTGAGCGAGTATTCGATACCACGCGAAGTGTACTGGTTTGAAAACGAACGATGAGCGGCGACGACCAAAACGGCAAAAGAAACGAGATGAAATAGAGTAACCAGTTCAGAGGAATCAAACTGCGATACATCACCACATCGACCATTCCATCATCCAATGTCGGTTTGTAAATCAAGTTGACTCCGGCGACCCGTTTCGAGTTGATGACGAGAATCAGCGAAAAACGGCCGTTGATTTCGCCCTGGTCATGCACTGCTTTTATTTTCATGTTGGGAATCGTGAACAACTCTTCCAACCCTTTGACCAAATAAGCCAAGTACCCGATTTTTTTCTTTAAGCGGGAATCGGTGACATAACTGATGTCGACGAACGCTCCGTTTCCCGAAACATAACAAAAATACCGGTCATTCGCTTTGACGACATCCATGTCAACGGGTCGATTGACCAGAATGTTGCGAAGGGCTTTGTTGGGATTTTTAGTCAGTCCCAGCGTCATGCCGATGTCGCAACAAGTCCCAGCGGGAATATACCCAATGAGCGGCCGTTTGGAAAATTCCATCATGCCGTTCACACATTCATTGAAGGTTCCGTCTCCACCGATAATAATGATCATATCATAATTTTCCACACATGCTTGACGGGCAAAAACAGTGGCTTCTCCCACATAACTCGTCGAAAAAACTTGAATATCATACCCGTTGCTTCGAAGGATATTCAAGATTTCTGGCAAGCGTTTTTCTAGATTTTGTTTTCCGCTTTGCGGGTTGAATATCATCATGGTTTTTTTCACGAAATCACCGGGTCAATTATATCACAACACTGTTTTCTTCACCAGTTGAATCGGTGGAATGGATTAATAAATCGTCCAAATCTCTTTCTATTTGATATAATGGTATCGGTGATATAATGTCAAAATTAGAAGCGATCCTTTTTGATCTGGATGGCACGCTAGTCGAATCCAATCGGTTGATCAGTGAAAGTTACCGAAAGACTTTTTTGTTTCACTATCCAAAACTGGTGTTGTCCGAGAGCGATATTTCCGCAATGATCGGTCCGCCACTCAAAGCTGTGTTCGAAAAAATGAATCCTGACCCTGAGCATGTGCAAGCGATGATCGATACCTATCTTCGCTTCTATCGCCAAATGGAATTTGATACTATTACTCTTTATCCCTATGTTATCGAGTTATTAGATTTTTTGAAAGCTTCGGGGTATAAGATTGCGATTGTCACAACCAAATTCAAGGCATCCGCATTGCCATCGATTCAGCATTTTGGCATCGATCGCTATCTGGATCTCCTTATTGGGCTAGATGATGTTCTCCATCACAAGCCCCACCCAGAACCGATCGAGAAAGCGTTGAAACACCTCGGATGCCACCACGCACTTATGGTGGGAGACAATCCGTCCGATATTTTATCGGGGAAAAATGCGGGAATTCTCACTTGCGCCGTCTCTTGGTCAGAAAAAAAAGCAGACATAGAATTGTTGCGCCCAGATTGTTGGATCGATGATTTTCGGCAATTGATTGAATTCGTTCGTCAGGAGGAAACAAGATAATGGAGTGTATTTTTTGTAAGATCATCAAGAAAGAAATTCCGGCACACATCGTTTATGAAGATGATGATCTCATCGCGATTCTCGACATCTCGCAATCAACCCGAGGCCATACGTTGATTCTTCCAAAAAATCATGTGGCCACTCTTTACGATTTGACTCCCCCTCAAGCAGCGACCATCTTTCGTCAGGTGCCAGAGATCGCTCGAGCGATTCAAGCCGCATTTCATCCAATCGGGATGAATCTTTTAGTGAATGTCAATCAACCCATGCAATCCGTATTCCATTTACACATTCATTTGATTCCTCGGTATCCCGCCGATAACGTCACGATGACCTTCCAAAATAACATGGGGAAAATATCTCAGGACGCTTTAGCTGACATCGCGGCTAAAATTCGCGAACAACTATAAAAAAAACGGAAATCTTTTAGTCAGAAACAAACTTTCCGTTTTTTATCGATCCATCTAAATGACGACTATTTGATCACAGAGGCGCCCATGTAAGGTCTTAAAGCCTCTGGGATCACGATTGAGCCGTCTTTTTGTTGGAAATTTTCCATGATGGCAATCACCGTGCGTCCGACCGCCAATCCTGACCCATTCAACGTGTGCACATATTCCAGTTTTGCCCCTTCTTCGCGGCGGAATTTGATGTTTCCGCGCCGGGCTTGATATTCATTCGCATTGGACACCGAACTGATTTCACGATAATTCTGTTCGGAAGGCAGCCAAACTTCGATATCGTATGTTTTACTCATGGAAAATCCGAGATCCCCCGTTGATAAAACAATCACTCGATAAGGAATACCAAGCGTTATCAGCACGTCTTCCGCATCCGCTAACATTCCCAAATGTTCCGCTTCCGAATCTTCTGGTTTGGTAAATTTGATCAATTCGACCTTGTTAAATTGATGTTGCCTTAAAATCCCCCGCGTATCTTTTCCGGCAGATCCCGCTTCTTTTCGGAACGCGGTCGTATAGGCAACGTATTTGAGCGACAACAAATTTTTATCGATCACTTCGTCACGATGCAAATTGATGGTTGGCACTTCAGCGGTTGGATTGAGATAGAGTCCTCGGTCGTCATTCAGTTTAAATGCGTCCTCCTGAAACTTCGGAAACTGGCCGGTGGCGATCATCGATGTTTCGTTTGCCACATAAGGCGGGATGATCTCCGTATAACCATGTTTGTTCGCGTGAAGATCCATCATGAATTGGATGAGCGAGCGTTCTAGTCGCGCGCCCAACCCTTTATAAACAACGAAGCGGCTGCCGGCAATTTTCGCGGCACGATTGAAATCAAGAATATCGAGGGCTTCTCCCAACTCATAATGAGATTTATAAGGAAAATCAAAACCTCTCGGGGTCAAATGGCGTTTGATTTCGATGTTCGCGGATTCATCCTTGCCAATAGGAATGGAATCATCCGGCAAGTTGGGTGTGCGAAGTAATGTATTCTTGATTTCTTCATCACTCTTCTTGACCAACTCGTCCAACGAGCGAATCTGATCTTGAAAAGCATCGATTTCTTTTAATAACGGTTCGATTGGCTTTTTCTCTTGTTTGTATTTTCCAATCAAGCGGGAAGCTTCATTTTTTCTGGATTTCAGCAACTCGGTTTCGACAATGGCTTCCCGTCTTTTCCGATCGACTTCCAACAAGTCATTGAGATAGGAAAAATCACCGCCTCGGCGACTCAATCGTTCTATGACTTTTTCGGTTTCATCTCGAATTTGTTTTAAATCCAGCATGATGGCTCCTCCTTAATAACTGTCGCTTAAAATATCGTTGATTTCGTCGTCTTCGTTTTCATCTTCGGCATCATCGCTATCGACATCGTTGTCAAAATCAGTCAGTTCCTGATAGCCCGATGTTTTTTCTAAAGGTTCGAGAGAATGAACTACCGGGATCGTTTCTTCAGGTAGTTCTTTATCTTCGATCTCCGCTTCATCATCATCGATCAATTCTTCTTTTGGAACCATGGCAATGGTAGACACGACATGTCCTTCAAGTAAATTGATGATTTTCACTCCTTGTGTCGCGCGCTTTGTTTGTGCGATCTGGTCAATCGGGACGCGGATAATCATTCCCTTATCGGTTACCACGAGCAAATCCTCGTCTCCGACCACACTGATCAACTTTTTCAAATTGCCGTTTTTCGCGGTGACATGGATCGTCTTAACACCTTTACCGCCACGTCCCTGCAAGCGATACTCATCAACAGAGGTTTGTTTGCCATAGCCTTTTTCGGTAATGGCCAATATCTGTGTGCGATCTTCCGTCACGATGGTGACCCCAATCACTTCCTCGTTTCCATTCAACGAAATTCCCCGAACACCTGCGGCGTTACGCCCCATGATCCGGACGTTTTTTTCATTGAAACGAATTGCTTTTCCGTTGGAGGCACCAATGATGATATCCCGCGTTCCATCGGTTAATTTAACGCTTTGAAGCTGATCGTCATCCTTCAGGGAAACCGCGCGAATACCGTTTATTCTGATGTTTTGGAAGCTCGATACTTTTGTTCGTTTAACCAATCCTTTCACGGTGGTGAAAAAGAGGTTGCCTTCGGTGAAATCCTTGACGCTGACACAAGCGGTCAGCGATTCGTTTTCGCCAAGCGACAACAAGTTAACGATTGGCAAGCCTTTGGAGTTGCGACCGTAACTGGGTATGCGATATCCTTTGAGTTTATAAACCCGACCAAACGATGTGAAGAATAAAAGGAAATCGTGTGTCGACATCGCAATGATGGAATCGATGATGTCGTCTTCGTTTGTTTTCATTCCGGTTTTTCCCCGGCCGCCCCGGTTTTGTGATTTATAAACATCGACATTCATCCGCTTGACATATCCGTTGGTCGTGATCGCAATGATCACGTCCTCCACAGGAATCAAATCCTCATCGTCAATATCGTAATCTTCAGAAGCGGATATTTCGGTACGACGAGAATCGTTGTATTTTTCTTTGATTTCCAACGCTTCGTCAATCAAGATTTGGTGTTGCATGTTTTTGTCTTCTAGCACGCGGTTGTAATAGGAAATGGCGCTTTCAATCTCTTGAAGCTCTTTATGGATCTTTTCTCCTTCAAGTCCGGATAACCGGCGAAGTTGCAACGCCAAAATCGCTTTTGCTTGAATCTCACTGAATCCAAAACTCGCTGTCAACTTGGCTTCTGCATCGTCATATGCCTCACGAATAATATGAATGACGTCATCAATATTGTCAAGAGCCTTGATGAAACCTTGTAACAAATGCTCGCGTTGAATCGCTTTGTTGAGATCAAACTTCGTTTTACGGGTCAACACATCGACCTGGTGATCGAAGTAATACCCGATGATTTCTTTTAAGGGCAACACCATTGGCCGGTCATTGACGAGCGCCAGCATGTTGATGCCAAAAGAAACTTGCATTTGCGAATTTTTATAGAGGTTATTGAGCAGTACGTCGGGATTCACGTCTCGCCGCAGTTCCATCACGACACGCATGCCGTTTCGATTCGACTCATCCCGAAGATCCGTGATTCCATCGATGACTTTGTCTTTGGTCAAGGTCGCAATTCGATCAATCAACGTCGTTTTGTTGACTTGATAGGGAATCTCTTTGATAATGATCTGCTTTTTCCCTGACGCCATCTCCACTATTTCGGTTTTGGCTTGGATCCGAATGGTTCCTCTTCCACTCAAATATGCTTCCCGAATACCGGAAAGTCCCAAAATTTTTCCTCCAGTCGGAAAATCCGGTCCTTTGATTAATTCCATCAAATCCAACGGATCGATCTCGGGATTGTTGATGTAGGCGATATATCCATCAATCACTTCACCCAAATTGTGAGGGGGAATATATGTGGCCATGCCAACGGCGATTCCCGTTGCGCCGTTTACAAGTAGATTAGGAATTTTTGCTGGTAATACTTGCGGTTCGACTTCTGAACCGTCATAGTTATCGATAAAATTGACGGTGTCTTTCCGTAAATCTTTCAACATTTCTGCGGAAATCTTTTCCATTCTTGCTTCGGTATAGCGCATATGCGCTGCGCCATCCCCATCAATGGAGCCAAAATTCCCGTGTCCATTCACTAGCGGATAGCGATAATTGAAATCTTGCGCCATCCGAACCATCGCATCATAGATCGCGCTGTCCCCATGGGGGTGATATTTACCCATGACGTCTCCAACGATCCGTGCGGATTTTTTATATTGTTTATCAGGATAAACACCTAATTCATCCATTCCAAACAAAATTCGGCGTTGGACCGGTTTCAGTCCATCGCGAACATCCGGAATTGCCCGAGAAACGATGACACTCATCGCATAGCTCAAAAACGAGCTTTTCATTTCTTTGATCAAGTTGACTTCGACGACTTTGTTCGCAAGTGGGGCGTTCATTTGATTGTTATTGTCCATACTATCCCCCTACTAAACATCCAAATTGCGGGCAAATTCCGCATTGGTTTGAATAAATTCTTTTCGACTTGGAACATCGTCACCCATCAGCATCGAAAAAACACGATCAGCTTCCATGGCGTCTTCCAATGCCACCGTCAATAAAGTTCGAGTTTCCGGGTTCATGGTTGTATCCCACAATTGTTCCGGATTCATTTCGCCAAGCCCTTTGTAGCGTTGAAGAGCGGGTTTGCCGGATATTCTTGACAAAATCACTTCCAGCGCTTTTTCTTCATAAGCATATTCAATCGTTTTTCCATATTGAACTTTGAAAAGGGGCGGTTGAGCAATATAAACATAGCCTTTTTCAATCAACGGACGCATATAGCGGAAAAAGAAAGTGAGAAGCAATGTCCGGATATGAGCACCGTCTACATCGGCATCGGTCATGATGATGATTTTGTGGTACCGAGCGTTTTCAATTTGAAACTCTTCACCGATTCCGGTACCGAACGCTTGGATCATGGATAATATTTCCTTGTTTTGTAATGCCCGATCCAATCGCGCCTTTTCGACGTTTAGAACTTTTCCGCGCAAAGGGAGGATCGCTTGATATTCCGAATCCCGACCTTGCTTGGCCGAACCGCCAGCTGAATCTCCCTCCACAATATAAATCTCCGATCTGGTCGCATCCTTTGTCCGGCAGTCTGCCAGTTTGGAGGCAAAACCAAGCGAATCAAGTGGTGATTTCCGCCTAGTGGCTTCGCGAGCTTTTTTGGCCGCAACGCGAGCTCGCTGCGCCATCAACGCTTTTTCGATAATGTTCCGAGCAGCGGTTGGATTTTCTAGCAAGAACCGCTCAAGCCCCTCGCTCATGATATTGGCTACGACGCGTCTGGCATCGCTTGATCCCAATTTAGCTTTCGTTTGACCTTCGAACTGCGGATCAGGGTGTTTAATGGACACAATGGCGACCAACCCTTCCCGCGTATCCTCTCCAAGCAAGGACTCGTCCTTGCGAAAGATTCCAGAAGATTTTCCATAATTATTAAGAATTCGAGTCAAGGTTGTTTTAAATCCCTCTTCATGGGTTCCGCCTTCGGGATTGGTGATATTATTGGCGAAAGGATAAATATTCGCGGCATACCCGTTATTGTATTGCAAGGCTATCTCCACCGTGATTCCTTCTTGTTCGCCTTCGAAATATGCGACCGCTGGATGCAGCACTTCTTTTTCTGCGTTTAAAAAAGCCACATATTCTTTGACGCCGCCTTCGTATATGTATTCTTTTTGGATCACATTGTTCGCGTCGCGATAATCACTGATTGAAAAACGGATGCCTTTGTTCAAAAAGGCAAACTGCTGAATCCGTGTTCGCAATGCTTCAAATTCATATGATTGTGTTTCCTTAAACACTTCGGGATCGGCTAAAAAAGTAACAATCGTTCCTGATTCGGTCGTATCGCCGATACAGGTCAGTTCTTGTTTCACAAAACCATGATCAAATCCCAAAGTGTAAATTTTTCCATCTTTGTGGATTTCAAGATTCATATATTCGCTGAGCGCATTGACAACAGAAGCTCCAACACCGTGCAATCCGCCCGATACTTTATAGGACGCGTGGTCGAACTTTCCACCGGCATGCAGGACAGTGAAGACGGTTTCCGCCGTGGGTCGATGGGATTTTGGATGAATATCGACCGGGATTCCCCGACCGTTATCTTTGACGCGAATCACATTGCCCGGAAGAATCTCTACAGAAATCAGATCCGCATATCCTGCGAGCGCTTCGTCCACGGAGTTGTCGACAATTTCCCATACCAAATGATGAAGGCCTCTTGGCCCGGTGGTGCCGATATACATCCCCGGTCGTTTTTTAACCGCTTCCAGGCCTTCGAGTATCTGGATGTTGTTCGCATTGTAAGATCCGTTTTGATGTTGAATCACGTTAGTATTCCTCCTTGATGTATCCATTTGTCACACGAAAAATCTTTGCTTTTTTTATGATGGTTTCCTTGATTTCCTGAACGGACGTCGTCGTGACGATCGCTTGAAGATTAGCGGTGGTCAAGTATGCCAATAAGCGGTTTTGTCGCTCGGAATCCAGTTCGGAAAACACATCATCGAGCAAGAAAACCGGTCGTTCTTTTTTGATTTGGTAAATCAAATCTCCCAACGCCATAATCAGAGACAAAATCATGGTGCGTTGTTCGCCTTGTGAAGCGTGGTTTCTTGCCAAACGATCATCTAAATAAAAGTCATAATCGTCACGATGCGGTCCATAATTTGTGATTCTAGCTACTAAATCCTGATGATACTTGCTTTTCAAAAACGCGGTGGTATCGGTCGCTTCAATGGACGGACAGTAGGTCATGCTCATCATTTCATTTTTGTGAGCGAGGCGTTTATAGGCGGAATTCAATACGTCATTAATTTCTTTAACAAACTCATCGCGCCGCGCCATTACTTGTTGCGCATGAAACGCCAGTTGTTCGGTAAGCACATCCAAGAGCGTCGTATCCGGCTTTGGCTCAGCTGATAATTTCTTCAGCAATTCATTTCGTTGCCGCAAGGTATATTTGTAAGTCGTCAACATCTCCAAATAATTTTTGTCGATTTGGCTTAAAAATACATCGAAATAATAACGCCTGTCTCCGGGAGACCCTTTGATCAAGCTCATGTCTTCCGGCAAAAAACTCACAATGTGGAGATTGCCGATATAATCACTCAATCGTTTGATTTCATGATCATTCAACAAAGCTTTTTTCCCAATCTCCGTGATGATCAAAGACAAATCGATTTGTCGATTTTGACTGGCAACTGACGCCTGGATCTTGGCAAAGTCACATGTGTATCGTATCAAATCAGCATCTTCCACTTTGTAGGATTTTGCCAAGGACAGCACATAGAGCGCTTCCAAAAGATTGGTTTTTCCGGCGCCGTTTGCCCCGATAATAAAATGAATACCCGAACCAAGTGTCAGCGTCTGTTTCTGGTAATTGCGAAAGTTGGTTAGGGTTATTTTTTGGATCATCATGACTTTATCCCAATTTTCAAAGCGATTTGTTGATTGATGTGGATGACATCTCCAGGATACAATTTCCTGCCTCGACGGTTTTCCGGGGTTTGATTCACGGTGATTGTATTGCTAGCCAGATACAATTTGATTTCACCGCCACTTTGTAGCAAACCGGCATATTTTAATGCTTGCCCCAGAGTGATGAAAGGGGTTGTGATCCAGATTTCTTTCATCGAGATTCCTCCGGGGCAAAATTGTGACCTTTATATATAATATTATATAATATTTATATATAAATTACAACTCAAATTTGGCGTATTTGCTCGTTTTATTCATTCATTGGTGTCTGAGTTGAGAAAAAAGAAAAAAAGCGGTAGCGCCCGCTTTTTTCATTTCTTATAGAGGTTTTTTTCTCGGGTCAGTGCTTCGAGAAAGGGCACCATTGTAAATAACCAGTGTCGATCTAAGCCGATGGTATCAAGGATGATGTGGATCTTGTTGTTCTTCAAAGCGAAACGAATAAACTTTGATAATTGGATTCCCGTTGAAAACAATTGGTCCCCGGCAATCCTTTGGGTGATCTCCTCGCTCAAAATCAATGTGACGTTGGTTTTGCGTTCCATGATTTTTTCGGCTTGGATTTTTTCGGATAATTTTTCAAACAATCGTTCCATCATGTATATTTCCAATTCCGGTTCATATCGTCCAAATCGATCTTTAAATTCATTCAACAGTTCGTTGATCTCCGCAGTCGTTTGAATGCGATCGATCTTCTTGTGCATCTCGATCTTGACAAAGTCATCTTCAATATAGGTTTCATCGATGTAACGCGACACGGTTGCTTTGACCGGAGGCAAGGTTTCTTTTTCAACGGGGGTCCCTTGTTGATCGCGGATTTCTTCTTCCAATATTTTCAAATAAAGGTCAATTCCCACAGAGTCGATGAATCCAGACTGTTCACTGCCGAGAACGTCTCCCGCCCCGCGGATCGATAAATCTCGGATAGCAATTTTAAATCCACTACCCAGTTCGGTAAATTCTTTGATGACTTTTAAACGTTTTTCGGCATCTTCGGTCAATTGTTTGTGCTTTTTATACATCAGAAACGCGTACGCGATCCGATCACTGCGACCGACACGCCCGCGAATTTGATAGAGTTGTGCCAATCCTAATTTATCCGCTTCGTGAATGATCAATGTATTGGCGTTCGGAATATCGATACCAGTTTCAATGATCGTTGTGGAGATTAAAACATCCAGTTTTTGATCGATAAATGCTTCAATGACAGATTCCAATGCGGTTTTTGACATTTGACCATGAGCGATCTCAATGCGAGCGTCTGGAACCAGATATTGGATTTTTCGGGCGATGGTATCAATGTCGTCGATACGATTATACAAATAGAACACTTGTCCTTTTCTTGCCAACTCGCGTTCAATAGCATCTTTGATGATGTGATCGTTTTGTTCCAATACATACGTCTGGATGGGATAGCGATTTTCGGGTGCGGTTTCTAAAAGACTCATGCTTTTGACTCCCATGATCGCCATCTGCATCGTCCTTGGAATCGGTGTTGCCGATAACGACAAGACATCCACGTTGACTTTCAGTTCTTTGATTCGTTCTTTGTGCTCAACACCGAAGCGTTGTTCCTCATCGACAATCAATAATCCCAAATCTCGAAATGTGACATCTTTGCTCAAAATGCGATGTGTGCCGATCAACATATCGATGGTCCCGTTTTTTAACCGTTCTAGCAAGTGTTGTTGTTGCTTTCTGGAGACAAAGCGGTTCAATAGCGCTACTTCTACTCCAAATTTAGCTAATCGGTCGGTAAACGTAAGGTAATGCTGCCGCGACAACACGGTAGTCGGCGCCAAATAAGCTACTTGTTTTTCGTTTAGTACCGCGCGAAAAGCCGCTCGGAGTGCCACTTCCGTTTTACCGAAACCGACATCCCCGCAGAGCAAGCGGTCCATTGGCCGCGGGAGTTCCATATCCGCCAGTATTTCTTGGATGGCGCGTGCTTGATCAACAGTTTCTTCATAAGGAAAATCGGCTGCCAATTCATTTTCCATATCGAGATAGGGTTGATAAGCGAAACCAGAGGCTTTTTCCCGTTGGCTATAGAGTTTGATCAAGCGGTCAGCCAAGTCTTTGACTTTGGCACGTACCCTTGCTTTGGTTCGATCCCAGTCCGTTCCACCCAATTTGCTGAGCCGGGGAAGAAACCCTTCACTTCCGGCATATTTCTGTATTTGTGAGATCGCTTCCAACGGAATATAAAGTTTGTCGCCATCGCGATATTCCAAATGGATATAATCGTTTTTGGTATTTCCTAGTTCAACCGTTTTAATATCCAGAAAACGACCGATCCCATAATCATAGTGAACAACATAATCCCCATGTTTCAAATCACTGATCGCGGTCAAGCGTTTGCTGTTCTCATAAACAGACACATATTGCCCTTTTCGTTTCGATATGGCTTTTTTTTGAAAAGCCGCATCCGTGATGACAATCAAATCGCCTGTTGATGTATAAAAGTCAAAGTACTCGTCGGAAATGATCAGATTGATTATCCCTTTTTCCAGTTCATCACTTGATTGAAGCAAGCGAAACGGAAGAACATTATCATTAAATACTTCAATCAGTTGATCCATTGATTTTTTTGTTGCTGTCGCTACTAAAATTGTTGTATCCCGGTATAAATGTTTGATTTCATGGATAAAAAGGGGTAAATTACCGTTAAAACGCAAAGGGTCTTCACCAAAAAGATGAAGTGTTTTGTCATATTTTGTGGTTGACTCACAGTAAAAATAATCGAAATGGATCTGTTGCTTCGGTAACAAACTCTCCAAAGAAGAGAAAAATGTGAATCCCAGTTTGGCATAATCCCCGGACTCCATGGTCCACTCTGAAAGATCATGGACTAACAGTTTGTATTGGTCGATCAGGCGCTCGTGATCAAAATAAAGTACCACTGCTTCGGGTAGAAAATCCAATAATCTGCTGTGCTCCCCCGGAAGAAAAGAAAGATATCGGTTCAAACGATCTAAATTTTCCCGGTTCGCAAGCGAATCAAGATCTTGGAAAATTTGGTTTTTTGCTGCCTCCGATATGGTTAACGAGTCGATTTTTTGTTGAACCACGGATTCAATATGATTCAACTCAAAATCGTCATAAAAAAATTCAATCATTGGGTATATATCGAAATTATCGATGTGTTTTATTGAGCGTTGCGTCTCCACATCAAACGTCTTGATTGTGTCAATATCCTCATCAAACATATCACAGCGAATGGGTTGCGCCTCTCCCATAGGGAAGATATCGACAATGCCTCCACGTACACTAAAATCTCCCATTTTTTCAACGGTATACTCTCGAGAATAGCCAAACTCAACCAACCGTTTTACCAACATATCCATTTGAATCTTATCATTTGTAAAAAGGCTGATTTTAGCCTTTTTCCAGTCGTTTACCAATCTTAATGGCTTTAAAAAACCCGGAAGATGAGTGACCAATATCATGGGCTTTTTTTCCACCAGTGTAATCAATGTGTGAATGCGCTCGATTCGAAACTCCCACGAGGATACCAACATTTCCGTTGTGACAAATTCATCTTGCGGAAAGAAACAAACTTCACACTTTTTAAAGACAAGACTGAGTTTGTCATACAGCAGTTGTGCATGATATAAATTTGGTGCTACCAACACCAAAGGACGTTCTTTTTTATGAGTTAAAAGCAGCGCCAATACCAGTCCGTTCTCTTCGTTTGTATTTTGAATATGTATGGATTTTAAACCGCTGTCAACCGCAGTAACGAAGTCATTGATTTCTGATTTTTTTAGTAGATGCGCTAATGCTTTTTTCATAGGTCACCTCACGTGCTTTTAGCGAGTCTCACAACTCGCCGGGGGTGTTACATTTTGTTTTTGAACAAATGATTGTCTATTTGTTCTTTTGAAGTCGATAAGCGAAAGTCAAAATCCATCGAGTCGGTAATAATCGTAAGAAGAAATGAACCACTTTCATTTGGATGCCAGGAATAATCAGCGCTTTTTCTTTTTCGATCCCTCTCACCGCAATTTTAGCTGCGCGAGATGCATCGATCCCTCGGCCTGTTTCACGACCGTGTGCGACTAAACCAAATTCAGTTTTCACCGGCCCCGGGCAAAGAGACAACACCCGAATCCGGCGCTTCTCTCGCCGCATTTCAAAGTCGATCGCTCGACTGAAATTGACGACAAACGCCTTGGAAGCGGCATACGTAGCCATTAACGGAGTCGGTAAGAATCCGGCCATGCTGGACACATTCAAAATGATTCCTTCTGAAAGAGTGTCCACAAACAGTCTTGTCAGTAAATGCACCGCGGATATATTCACCGCGATCATGGCTTGCTCTTTCACAAGCGACCCTTCATCAAACGGTCCAATCTGACCAAATCCGGCGTTATTAATGACGATAATTGGTTGATAATCAATTGTTTCCGCATGCAAACGAACACAATTTTCCATCACGGATAAATCGACATCTTTTACGATAACTTTGATCGAATATTCCGTTTCCAGTTTCTTTTTCAACGCTTCAAGTCGATCACGGCGTCTGGCAACTAAAATCAAATTAAGTTGCTTCTTCGCCAGCTCCTGGGCAATTTCTCGTCCAATTCCGCTAGACGCACCGGTAATGATCGCATAGGTGTTTGGCTCAAATTTTCCCATGGTTCTCCCTTGTTTGATTGCTGAATTTAGTATTATTATATCACGTTCTAATTTGAAATTCAGTGAATTCCGCGAGAAAAAAGATCGCTCAAGTTTCGAGCGACCCATTAAAGCGATTCATAGTCAAATCAAAATCCACATCGGAAATAAAATCATCAACTATTTGGTTGGTCAATGAAAACACGGTTTCCAATTCTTTTATCTCTTTTTTGGAAAAATCAGAGAGAACGTGTTCTTTCGGATCCATGTCCAAATCCCGATCAATTCCGATTCGGCAACGTTTGAACGTATCCGTTCCAAGTTGAGAAATGATCGATTTCAAACCGTTGTGTCCGCCTGATCCGCCTTTTTCTCGGAGCCGAAGTTTTCTCATCGGCAAATCGATGTCATCAGAAATCACCAAAATATGAGCGGGATCGATCTTAAAGAAATCACTCACTGCTTTGACCGAATTCCCGGATAGATTCATAAAGGTCTTCGGTTTCAAAAACAATGCGTGGCCAAGAATGGCGATCTCACCGAAAAATTTGCTTTCTTTGGCGAATTTCAACTTTTTCATCTGGGCGAAAGCATCGACACACATGTAGCCGATATTGTGTTTAGATTTGCTATATTTCCGCCCGGGGTTTCCCAACCCGACCACTAATTTATTCATGACTATTTCTGCTTTGGTTTGATAACGACATATCGATTTGGCTCTTCGCCTTCCGACTCGGTCGTCACATCGCGCCAATCGGACAATTTCGTATGGATCACCCGGCGTTCATAAGCGTTCATTTTGCCTAGTCTCGCCGATACTTTCGATTTGGCAACTTCTTTCGCGGTTTTGGTTGCCAAAATCTCTAACTGTTTCTTTCGCTGCGATTTATAGCCACCAATATCGACCAAAACCACATAAGGTTCTTCTGTATATAACCCGATATAATTCTTGATCATCGTTTGGATCGCTTCCAGCGTTTTCCCGTTTTTACCAATCAATACCGGGTTTTCAGCTGCATTGATTGAAAAAATGATTTGTCGGTCTTCTCCAAGTTTCGCTTCTACGATCGCGTCTATTTCCATGGCGGTCAAGATGGTTTGTAAATATTGGATCCCATCTTTAAAAATATCGAATTTGATGGAGGCTTCCACAATATAAGTTTTGTTGAGACCCAGAATACTGCGTTTCTCCTCAATGACCTGCAAATCAATATAATCCTTATTCACTTGGAGTTCATTTGCTGCATACCGGATGGTGGAATCACTGAGGGTTTTCGTTTCAAACCGAATCGATTTCATAGATTTCATCTCCTAAAATTTGCTCTTTAACTGCTCTTGGCGTTTGAGTGATCCGCGTTGACTAATATAACTTTGGAATAATTGATAGCAGTTCCCGATAATCCAGTAGAACGCGATTCCTGCATTGCCGATCGCAATATAACCCATCATAAGCATCATGAAATACATCATGAATTTCATCATTTTCTGGCTTTGTTGCGCTTTTGCATCCATATTGCGGTTGTGTTTTTGATTCATCTTAGTGCGTCGTTGCATCAACCAGTTACTTAAGAACATCGTGACAACCACAATCAGTGCCAATGGCAAGTTGGGCAATAAGGATTTGTTCATCAAATCCGTCCAAAGGAATCCGGTGTTGACCGTTGCGTCTCCAAAAACGCTGGTATCAAGTGGAAAGCGTTGGACTACCTGATACATGGCGATAAAGATTGGCATCTGTAAAAGCGGCATCAAACAGCCAAAAATGTTGATTTTGTATTTCTTGTAAAGCTCCATTGTTTCCAATTGCATTCGTTGTTGCGATGCTTGATCGGTTCTTCCCCGATATTTTTCCTGGATTCGATTGATTTCGGGTTGAGCGAGTTGCATTTTCAAAGTCATATCATTGCTTTTGGCATAAATCGGCCAGCCCAACGTCCGAATGAGGAGCGTCATGAGCAATAAACCAATCCAATAAAAATAATGATCCCCCAATAGCCCAAACAGGTTGCTGGCATAATATGTAAAATATCCGATCATCTTGATGATCCATTCCCAAACGCCAGTTTTTGTGCCGATTGGTCGTTCATAAACACTTCGATATAGTCCGGTTTGCTCTTTTTCAATGACTTTGTTGTCCTCAAGAACAACTTTGACGTAATACCCTTCCTCGGTATCTTCCCAAACCAAGTACCCGTCTTCTTCTACGGTACTATAGTTGGTCGAATCCGTTGGAACTCCCATCAAGGTTATCAGCCCATTGTACGTTGTGGCTTCTGAAGCACCGGCTTCGGTGGATAATACGACAATGCTTTCAAAATTGGCAAAAGATGCTTCGCCTTTTTTTGAACCACAAGCAGAGAGCGTGAAGATAAAGCTTATGGCAATCAGGAAAATCAGTATTTTGGATTTTTTCATTTTGTCCTATCCTTCTATTATTTTCGCGCGTGCGAATAGTTTGTAAAGTATTTCTTTCATTTCCCAAAAATTCAACGTGTTCGCTTTTGGCTTGATCACAACAAAGAAATCGACATTGTTGGGTAAAGTCAGTTTGCGAACAATCTCCCGGATTCGGCGTTTTGCTTGATTGCGTGCGATTGCCGACCCAAATTTTTTAGGAACACTGATGGCATAGCGAAAATGCTCATGTTGGCTGTTTCGAATATGATAAAGCGCAAAAAACCCATCGCCAACGCTTTGCCTTTGTTTCATCAATGATTCAATTTCACTGTTTTTTTTGATCCGATATGCTTTTTTCACAAGAAGCCCCCTTGATAAAAAACAAAAATCACCAAAATATATTCTTCCGGTGATTTCAAGTTCAAATATATATGGGTGAGATGCTATTTGATTTTTAGCGGTCGGATACAGTCAATACTTGGCGGCCGGCAGCTCTTCTTCGCGCCAATACTTTTCGTCCATTAGCTGTTTTCATCCGGGCTCTGAAACCATGAACTCTTGCGCGTTTGATTTTACTCGGTTGGTAAGTTCTACTCATTATAATTCCTCCAAATCAGGTCCAAAAACCATGCTACATCATTATACGGGATTTTCAGTTTTATGTCAACAAATTTCCATTGCAATCCGCTTAGATCCGGTTTTTGTCCACTTTTTCACTTTGCGCCATTTAGCGATGATTGTGAGTTATCCAGATTCTCCACAATCCGGTGGAAATCATTGGTCTGACGAAATGGGGATAAGTCTCATTCTCCGCCAGTTTATGGGATAAGTTTTCCACATTTCGTCCGTGGATTAAAAAAATCAAATCTCAGTTATCCACATTTTTTGTGGAGAAATAAGTGTGTGTATTTTGAATGTCTATGATATAGTAAGTTTAAGATGTGGGGGATCAGTGGATGGAACAATATCAAAAAATCTGGGACAAAATCAAGTACCAGTTACAGATGACTTTGGATGACGATGTTTATAACGAACATTTTTTTGGTATTTCCAACGTTTTTAAGGTTATTAATAACACGATTTATTTGATTTCACCGAATTCGTTTATTAAAAGTAAGATTGAATCGTTCTATTTGAATCGGTTGAATGCGATGTTGAACGAGTACCTTCCGGAAAAGCACTTATTCAAAATTATTACCAAAGAACAGGCGGCCGAAGAAATCGCCAAAACATCGAGTTATGAAATCAATGTTCCGGAGCCGGATCTGGAGTCTAAATACAAGACCGGTTTGAATAACTCTTATACTTTTGATAATTTCGTCGTTGGTTCCAGTAACCGGTTGGCATATACCTCGGCGATGAAAGTAGCCGATCAACCTGGAGTTGTTGCCAATCCACTTTATATTTTTGGTGATGTCGGTTTAGGAAAAACCCACTTGATGCAATGTGTTGGTAATTACATCATCGAAAACGATGTCAATAAAAAGGTTTTATATGTCAAAACCGATCAATTTATCGAAGATTACGCCAAGGCAGCTCAAAAAAAAGCCTTTGATGATTTTTCCAAAAAATATGAAAATGTCGATATTTTACTCGTGGACGATATTCAATTTTTATCCGGAAAAACTCAGTCTCAATTGGAGTTTTTTAAAATCTTTGAAAAACTCAAAGAAAGCAACAAGCAAATAGTGATTACATCCGATCGTCCAGCTTCTGAACTATATGAGATCATGTCGCGGTTGACGTCCCGTTTTGAATGGGGATTATCCGTGGATATCAATCGCCCAAATTTAGAACATCGAATATTGATCTTAAAAAAGAAACTACAAGCCGAAACCAGTGATCCAGACTTGATCCCGGAAAGTATTTTAGATTATATCGCCAGTATTTTTGACAATAACGTCCGGGAATTGGAAGGAGCTTTAAAGCGCGTTCTTTTCTATTGTACTGCTTTTGACTACAAATTTACGATCGCCAACGCTGAAGAAGCTTTGAAAAATCTAATCAATTCGAAAAACATATCTAACAAAACGCTTGAAAGCAGTAATTTCAACAATGTACTCGATATTGTGAGTTCCTATTATAATATCAGTACCTCGGATCTTTTATCTAAAAAAAGGAAAAAACAATACGTTTTTCCTCGCCAAGTGTCGATGTATATCTTGAAAGAATTGTTTGATCTCACTTATAAAAAAATTGGGCAGATTTTCAATAACCGAGATCACTCAACGGTCATCTATTCCATTGAACAAATCGCTAATGATATGCAGATTGATTCCATCAAAAAAAGCGACATCGACAAATTGTTAGTCAAATGTGGAAAAAAAGCATGATTTGGTGAGTTATTCACAGGATTAAAAGTGTACTAATAGAGCGGAATATGGTATAATATCACTGGAAAAACAATGATTTTATCCCCCTATCCACTCTGATAATAATAACAACAAACAAAACTAAAAGATAATTAATGTAAACGCCATGGAGGTCCAATATGAACTTTTCCTTATCCACCAATGTATTGCTCAATAGTCTCTTGATTTCCCAAAAAGCCTTGTCTAATAAGACACCAGCTCCTTATCTGCAAGGCATAAAAATGGAAGTGACTCCCAAAGAAGTTATTTTGATTACAAGCAATTCGGATATATCCATCAAACTATCGATCAAAGATGACAGTCTTGTTGTGGAGTCCTCTGGAGAAATTTTGGTACCGGGTAAATTTTTCGTTGATATTATCCGCAAATTAGAAGGTGACCGAATTGAACTTTCAGTTGTGGATAACAACAGCTTGCGCATGGTTGCAGGAGATTCAGATATTTCTTTGAATTTGCTGAATGTCGATGATTTTCCTGAATTGGATTTTCCACTGAATGATGAACCCATCAAAATCGATTCCAAAATTATGAAGGCGATCATTCATCAAACCACTTTTGCGACGTCTGCGATTGAAAATCGTCCGATCTTGACCGGAGTCAATATTCGGGTCGAGGGAGAAAAATTAACCGCAATCGCAACCGACTCATTCCGACTCAGTCAAAAAATGATTGAGATTCCTAAAAATATGGAATCAATGAATGTTGTCATTCCTGGAAGAAGTCTTGATGAATTGGGTCGAATTCTGGAAATGAACCTGGATGAAATTTTAATTCATTTGAACCATAAATCGATTTTGTTTGAATATGGAAATATCTTATTCCAATCTCGATTATTGGATGGAAATTTCCCAGAAACATCCCGGTTGATTCCAACAGAATTTCCGATCATCATCAAATTCAACAAAGAGCGACTTGCAAGTTCTATTGATCGCGCCAGCCTACTTTCTTCAAAAGAAAGCAGCTCCAGCATCGTGAAACTCAATTTGCGAAACGATAACATCGTGGAAATCACGTCTAATTCACCGGAACTTGGAAAAGTCACAGAAAAAGTATATCCTTTGGAAAAAGCCATTGGTATGCCCATTAAAATCGCTTTCAGTTCCAAGTATTTTAACGATGCGTTGAAGACATTTAATTCAGAAGAAGTCTACGTTAAATTTACCGGTGAAATTCGCCCGTTTGTTATCGAGGGGGATTTGGATCCAGGTGTGATCCAGTTGATCTTGCCGGTACGAACCGAATAACATCCAATTTCAAAAATAGAGCCTCTGGCTCTTTTTTTTGAAAAAACATCCCAATTATTAATTGGATGAAGGTAACGATCTCACGGCTTCCCGTTGATTTTATCCTTGATAAATGCTATTATCTATTCGGTTTTCCAAGGGGGATCCAAATATGAAAAACAAATATGATGTGATTGTGGTCGGCGCCGGTCCTTCCGGAATCATGTGCGCTTATGAATTAGTAGAACAAAAACCCGAGTTGATGGTGTTGTTAATAGATAAAGGACACGATATTCATCATCGGGTCTGTCCGATCTTAGAGAAAAAAATCACGAAATGTCCCGTTCAAAAGAACGGATATATTGGTTGTTTACCTCATTGCTCGATCACCAACGGTTTTGGTGGTGCTGGCGCATATTCAGATGGTAAATTCAATATCACCAGTGAGTATGGTGGTTGGATGACGGAATATTTGGACGCAAAAACCGTTGAAGAACTCATTGGACACGTGGATGATATCAATCTTAAATTCGGAGCACCACAAGAACTGACCGACCCTACCACCGAACAAGTGAAAATGATCGAAAAACGCGGATTGGCCGTTGGATTGAAGCTATTAAGGGGACGAGTCCGCCATTTGGGAACCGAAGTCAATTTACAGATACTGAAAAACATCTATGATCATCTTTCATCACGGATCGACATGGTCTACAAAACAGAAGTTGCCAATATCACGGTAGTCAATCAACAAATCACCGGAATCATTTTGGAAGATGGTCGCGAGATCCAAAGCAATCACGTGGTGATTGCCCCAGGAAGGGATGGATCCGCTTGGCTTCAGAATCTTTGTCAAGAACATCATATTGAAACCAAAACCAATCATGTTGATATTGGTGTTCGCGTCGAAACCAACAATGAAATCATGGAAGAAATCAATACACATCTTTATGAAGGTAAATTTATCTTCCGCACCAGTTTAGGAACCCAAGTGCGAACCTTTTGTTCAAGCCCTTCAGGGCACGTGGTGATGGAAAACCATAGCGGCACCATTTTGGCCAACGGACACGCGTACAGCGATCGCCAATTGGGATCACCGAATACTAATTTTGCCATTTTAGTCAGCCATAATTTTACCGAACCATTCAACCAACCCAATGAATTCGCTCACGGTGTCAGTCGATTGGCCAACATGCTCAGTAATGGCGCTGTGATCCTTCAACGATACGGTGATTTGAAAAGAGGACGGCGTTCGACCGACAAACGGATCAAAGAAGGGTTTGTCAATCCGACACTTCCGGAAGCAATTCCTGGAGATTTGGGCTTGGTGCTTCCTTATAAAACGATGAAATCAATCATCGAAATGATCGAAGCGTTGGATCACATCACGCCTGGAGTCGCTTCAGAACATACCTTACTTTATGGAGTGGAAGCCAAATTTTATTCCTCGCGTCCGGAAGTGAACAACCATTTTGAATCCAAAATCCAAGGATTATATTTTGGTGGCGACGGAGCCGGCATCACCCGCGGATTAGCTCAAGCAGGAGCAACCGGCGTTTGGGTTGCTCGCGATATCGTTTCCAAAATGGGTTAGGAGCGATAAAAACCATGTTGCTAAAGAATGGATTGATTTATGATGGATCTGGAGAGCGTCCGTTCACTGGTAGTCTTTTGATCGAAAAAGATCGAATCAAAACCGTATTTCGTGACCAAGACCTTTTACCAGATATAACGGATGACGTCATTGATTGCACCGGTCTCATCATCACCCCGGGATTTATCGACAGCCATTCGCACAACGATTTTTTTGCCGGAAAACAAAAAAATTTGCCATATTTTTTGCCCTTTATCAAACAAGGCATCACGACAATGGTGTGTGGCAACTGCGGTTTTTCCGCCGCCGGCTATTCGGAAAATAGTCCATACAATGATTTGGTGGGCGGTGGATTGTTTGATAACGATCACCAAGACTATAGCGACTTTGCCACTTGGGCCAAAAAGATTGATAAAAAATTACCTGTAAATATGATATCGCTCGTCGGACACGGCACCATCCGGATTGGAATCAACGGCAAAGGCAATGAGCTTTTAACCGCCGATCAATTAGTCGAAATGGAACGCGTGATTGAAAAAACCTTAAACCAAGGGGCTGCAGGCGTTTCATTTGGACTGATGTACGAACCGGGTCAATTCGCACCTTTTTCAGAATTGGAAAAAGTGGCGCGAATTGTCAAAAAACACGATAAAATCGTCACCTTCCACGCCCGGGCTTGTTCAAAAGTATCGACATCCTATCAGCCTCCGGTTGGTGGAAGAGCCCATAATCTCAGAGCGATGGATGAAGTGTTGCAGATTGCTTTCAACACTCGGGTTCGCACCGAATATTCTCATTTGATTTTTGTGGGGAAAAAATCATGGAACACGGTTGAAGAATCGCTTCGACTATTGGAGGATGCGAAGAAAACCGGTCATGACATCGGTTTCGATCTTTATCCAATGGAATTTGGAGCGTCAATCATCACCGTGGTTTTACCACCGTGGTATTTAGGGATGAAACCTAAGAAACGGAAACGCTTATTCACAAAAATTCGATTGGCGATCGAAGTGTTTGTTGCAAAAAAAGCGTTGGGGTTCGGATTTCATGATATTTTGATTGCGAACACCTTCGGTCAAATTCCAGAAATTGAAGGCAAACGGATCTCTGAAATTGCCAAAGAAAGAAAGCAAAGGCAATTGAAAACGTATTTGGACATCATTGAAAAGACAAACGCCAAAGTCAATGTTTTGATGTTCAATTATCAAAACAAAGACATCATTGAAAGGCTTCGACATCATCCACAAGCGGTATATATGACGGATGCTTGGATCGAACCAGAGGCCTCCGTTCAAAATGATGCCAGCTATATTGCTTTTGCCAAATTTTTAAAACTAGCTCAAACGCAAGACGGGCTCTTGGAAGCCGCCATCCATAAGATGACTTTAAAAGCCGCCGAGCGCTTCAGAATCCCCGATCGGGGATTGTGTCAAGCGGGGAAATTCGCGGACATCAATGTGATTGATCCAAACCAATTAGCTTATATGGAAGGGAAAAATGTAAGTCCGAGTGGTTGGAAGTATATCCTAATCAATGGGCGGTTGGTTTTCATTGACGGAGAGGTCAATGATGAAACAATTGAAAATAGCGGCCGATTCATTCCGATCCCATAAAAGCCGGGAAACCGGCTTTTTCAATTTTTACCGGCTACCCAAGTGGCTCAGGCTATGATATAATGAGATTGTTTTTTTGGAGGGATGTCATTTGGCGAACACAGTCGTTGTTGTCGGAACACAATGGGGAGACGAAGGAAAAGGGAAGATTACGGATTATTTGGCTTCCAAAGCCGATGTTGTGGTTCGAAGCCAAGGTGGCAATAATGCCGGACATTCGATATTTTTTGGTGAAAAACGGTTTGCTTTACATCAAATACCCTCGGGAGTTTTTAATCCCAGATGTATCAATGTCTTAGCCGGTGGAATGGTTATCAATCCAAAAGCGATGCTTGAAGAATTATCAGCGCTCGAGCATGCCGGCATAACAGATTTTCAATTATATCTTTCGGATCGCGCTCATGTCGTGATGCCCTATCACCTGATCATGGACGAATTAATAGAAAAAATCCGATCGTCAAATCCGATCGGTACCACGAAAAAAGGAATCGGACCCGCCTATCAAGACAAAGCGGGTCGTTTTGGCATTCGTGTTGGTGAATTAAACCATTTCGACGCATTGAAAAACGCGGTCTCTTTAGCGCTAGCCTATTATAATCCGGTTTTGACCGCGTTTGGAATCGAGCCATTGTCCTTGGAGAATATCGTCGAAAGTTATTATCAATATGGACAGAAACTCCAGCGGTTTATTGCGGATACATCGATTCTCTTAAATCACGCCATCGATCAAGGTAAGAAGATATTATTTGAAGGGGCACAAGGGTCCATGCTCTGCATTGAACATGGAACCTATCCCTATGTCACCAGCAGCTCACCTACCGCAGCGTCGGTGCCTTTGAACGCTGGGATCGCCCCGAAATATATCCAAGAGGTGGTAGGAATCACCAAAGCCTACTCTACTCGCGTTGGCGCCGGGGTATTTTCTACAGAGTTTGAAGATGCGATCGCCAAACAAATACGAGAAAAAGGACACGAATATGGAACAACCACAGGCAGACCTCGACGAATCGGCTGGTTGGACACGGTCGTTTTGTGTCATGCGATCCGAATCAACGGAGTAAACGGACTTTCAATCATGTTGCTAGATGTGCTCTCAGGATTAGAAGAAATCAAAATATGTACAGGATATCGACTGGACGGGAAATTGATTGATTATATTCCCGCTTGGGTTGGAGATTACGAGAGAGTCGAACCGGTATATTTGACCTTGCCGGGTTGGCAAGAAGATATTACACAAGTCAAACGGTATGAAGATTTACCCGATAACTGTAAACAATATCTAAAAAAAATCGAAACATTGACAAAAACAAAAATCACCATCATTTCGGTCGGCCCCGATCGAAATCAGACAGTTATTTTACAAAACTAGTTTAAATAGACAAAGAAAAGAGTGTGAAAAATGCAAAGGCAAATCGTTGGGAAGCACGCGGAACAAAAGCAACTGCAATCAAACATTCTTCAAATCTCGCAAGAAGCAAAAGCGATGAAAGCGAAGTATGACGATGTCATCGACGCTACCGTCGGCATGCTGCATCACGAAGATGGACGGGTATTCAAGTTTCAGGTGGTAGAAGACTTGCTACAAAACTTGACCGATTCAGAAATGTATGCCTACGCCCCGGTACGCGGAACCAAAGCGTTCAGCGAGGGCGCATTCGATTGGGTCTTCGGGCCTTACAGTGACTTGATTCGACAACATTTTTTCTATTCGGTCATCCCGACGACCGGCGGCAGCGGCGCCATCAGTAATTCGTTTTATAACTTCAATGATTTTGGCCAAAAAGTACTGATTCCAAATTTTTATTGGACGCCATATGAAAACTTCGCTTTTGAAGCCAATATCAGTTTAAAAACCTTTTTGATGTATGGCGACAACAATCAATTCAACGTTCAAGAATTTCAAAAGAATGCGAGAGAGTTAGCGCAAGAACAAAAACGTCTTTGTGTTCTGTTGAACGATCCCTGTAACAATCCCACAGGGCTTTGCATGACGGATACAGACTGGAAAGAAGTAATCAAAACACTTAATGAAATCTCCCGCGAAGATATCCCGGTAGTGTTGATTCAAGATATCGCGTATATCGATTATCAATTGAAACCAGCCGAATTCTCCCGAGACATCTTTAAAATCTATCTCGATTTGGATCCGGAAATTTTGGCTGTTGTGGTGTTTTCTGGTTCAAAAACGTTCTCGATGTATGGATTTAGAATCGGCGCTCAAATTGGCTTGAGCAAAAGCAAAGACGTCTTGGATCAATTCATCCGTGTCGGAGATTATTCCGTTCGCGCTCGATTCTCAAGTGTCAGCCAACCCGGAATGAACGTCATCGGGAAAATATTTACGGAGGAGACTTATCGTACCCGGTTTGCGGCAGAGCTGGTCGAAGCGCGCCAGTTGTTGAAAGACCGAGCCGCCCTCTTCGTCCAAGAAGCCGATAAACAACAACTCGAGATTTTACCTTATTGTGGCGGCTTCTTCATCAGCATCGTGACACATAACCCGCATATTTTCCAAGATTTGACGGCGGATCACGTCTATGTGATCGCCATGAAGAATCTGATTCGTATCGCCATTAGTTCCTCTAATTTGAAAGATATCCCCAAATTGGTAACCATTCTCAAAAAACACATCTGATTCAATCAAAAAAGAAAAAAGGAATCCCGTATGGATTCCTTTTTTTGGTCGCTTTGACTTATACCAGAAAAGTGACTTTCCCGTTCAGAATAATTGTGACAATGTCGATAATCCACAAAATCGCAAATCCCAAGATAATCCAGAGAATGCCGATAATCAAACGGCCTTTTGCAATTCGATAGATTCCATAAAAAATACCATCTAATCCGGGTAGAGCTAAAATCACTTTCAAAATCAAAGGTAGACCATCCATAAATTTTACATATTCTTTCATCTGATCACCCCTCCTTCATGATAGTTATTATATCACGTTTTCATTGAATGCCAAGGAGGGGAGCTGTTTTTATGTTCTTTTTGTGTGATTTATCATAATAGTGTGCGATCGATCGCTTCTGCAACTCGTCTTGAGCGCTCGAGTAAAGCAAGAAAACGATCCGGTCTTAATGACTGTTGGCCATCACTTAACGCCAATTCTGGTGAGGGATGTACTTCGATGATTAAACCATCAGCGCCGGCAGCTATGGCGGCCAGTGACAAGGAGTCGATGTATTCCCACCGACCGGAGGCGTGTGAGGGATCAACGACCACCGGCAGATGACTGAGTTTTTTCAATACCGGAATGGCGCTGATGTCCAACGTGTTACGAGTCGAGGTTTCAAAAGTTCGAATTCCCCGCTCACATAAAATCACATGCGGATTTCCACCCGCCACAATATATTCGGCGGACATCAGCCACTCATCGATTGTGTTGGCCATCCCTCGTTTCAACAAAATCGGTTTTTGAGTTCTTCCAAGCGCCTTCAAAAGTGAGAAATTCTGCATGTTGCGGGCACCAACTTGAATTAAATCCACTTTTTCCAGAAAATGAGGAAGCTCCTCGATATCCATGATCTCACTCACCACAGGAAGACCATATTTCTTTCCGACACTCGCCAACAGATCCAACCCTTTTTTGCCGGTTCCTTGGAACGAATATGGACTGGTTCGGGGTTTGAATGCGCCGCCTCGGAGAATCTTTGCGCCCGCCTCTTTGACAAGCGGCGCGACCGTTTCCATTTGTGTTGGGGATTCCACCGCGCAAGGACCGGCCATAATCACAATGTTGTTTCCCCCAATTGCGACGCCACCCACATCAACGATCGAATTGTCGGGATGAAATTTACGATTGACCATTTTAAAGGGTTCTTGGACGCGTAGTACGGATTCGACGACATCATACGCGTACAACCGTTCAAAATCGAAAGCGGTCGTATCCCCGACCACGCCCATAATGGTGACGGATTCACCAATACTTTCGTGAATATGGAATCCTTGATTGATCAGATATTGTTTAAGTGATTCGATGGCTGGTAATGGTGCATCGTGTTTAAATTTAATGATCATCGTGGTTGAACCCCTTTCGCGAGCAAAACAAGTGCTTCTTTGTATCCAGCAAAACCTTTACCGGATATTTGAGCGATACATGCCGGTTTGATCACGGATCGTTTTCGAAAAGATTCTCGAGAATGGATATCGCTCAAGTGGACTTCCACAACCGGCAGCGACAACGATTTCAAACAATCATAGAGAGAATAAGAATAATGCGTCAGAGCGCCAGGATTGATGATAATACCTTCAAAACGGGTATAATGCGCTTGAAGATAATCAATCAAAGCTCCTTCGTGATTGGATTGATAAATTTCCAAAAGGTGTCCGGATCGTTGCGCCTCTTTTTGAAGGTAATCCAAGAGATCGGAATATGATTTATCTCCATAGATATGAGGTTCTCGAATTCCGATGAAATTGATATTAGGACCGTTAATGACTAAAATATTCATTTAGTTTTTCCTCGATTTCTGATAATTGATCATGACGATTGGGATGAATTTTGATTTGAATGTCCGCAGCCTTCTGATATAGGGGCTTCCGAGTGTCGGCCAGTCGAAAAATATTGGTGGCATCTTGTAAAAGCGGGCGATTGTGGATTTTTCTGGCCGCAATTGCCTGTGGATCTTTGTCTAGATAGATAATCACACCGTTTTGTTTCAGACGCCGCACCAATTCGTCGTTCAAGATGACGCCACCACCGGTAGAAACGATGAGACCGTGTTGTTGATAAAAGGAGCTGACAGCCTCAAATTCCTTCTGGCGAAAACCCGCTTCTCCAACGCAAGAAAAAATTTCAGGAATCGTCATTTTAGTTGTATTTTCGATTAGATCATCCGTATCGATGAGAGTTCGGTGAGTGATTTCACTCAATTTTTTCCCATACAAACTTTTTCCGGATAAAGGCAGCCCAACAAAGATGACATTTGAAAGTTCTTGATTCACCTGTTGATACACACGAGTCACATCGTCATCGGCAAGGGTTGTATTCAGAAAGAGTTCGTGAGCTTTTTTCGCTTGAGCAACCAAGAGATACAAGCCGTTGATCGTTTTTTTTCCAAGTTCGGAAGCACGCTGTAAAAAAGATGTTTTCAGCGGGTTATAGATGAGATCGATCACCACTTCTGCGGCAGGGAAATTATCCAAAGAAAGAAGCGGACCCGTGTCATTATTCGGATACATGCCGATCGGCGTGGTGTTCACAAGGATGTCCGCCGCTTGAAAAGACGCCGCTTCACTAAGTAAATATTCCTCTTTTTCAAGAATTCGGCGACAGAGTTTCACAACTTTTTTGGCTCCCAAATCCAAAAAAGCCTGTCGGACGCTTCGGGCGGCTCCGCCGTTGCCGAGCAACACGACCATCTTATCTTGGACAGCCACTTGATGATGTATCAAAGTTTGTTTGAATCCATCCACATCGGTATTGTAGCCTGCAAGTCGTCCGTTCCGATTGACAATGCAATTGAGCGAGCCGGTTTTTTGAACGATCGAATCGACGTCATCCAATACCGAGAGAAGCGTTGTTTTATAAGGTATGGTGATATTGATTCCTTGAAATGAGTGGGTCTTCAACCAACGAAAAGGATCGTCTGTTTCAAATAATTGATACTCGGCGTTTCCGAAGAGATGATGGACGCGAGGAGAAATACTATGGGAAAGCGACTTTCCGAGCAATCCGTAAATCACAAAGAGAACCAATCCCAATCGTGACGTTGTCTCAAGATATCCAAAACGACAAATTGGGTCGCGGCCCGGATGACATGGATCGCCTTGGGAACAATACATGGATCGTGACGACCACGGATCTCTAGATCAGCATCCACCATTTTTTTAAGATCAACACTCTTTTGTAAGATTGAAATGGAGGGTGTGGGTTTGATGACCACCGAATACTGAAGGGGCATTCCGGTTGTCATTCCACCTAAGATACCGCCGTTATGATTGGTTGTTGTCACGACGCGCCCAGTTTTCATCTGATACGGATCATTCGCCTCGAAGCCACTCATCTCCGCCAACGAAAATCCGGATCCAAACGCAATCCCTTTGATTGCGGGAATCGAAAAAATCGCCTGAGAAATTTGACTTTCCACCGATTGGAATAAAGGGTCGCCCAGTCCTGCGTCAAGACCAAAAACGACGACTTCACCGATGCCTCCAAGAGAATCTCCGATTGATTTTGCTTTTTGGATCTCCTCTCTCATTTTTTGTTCATTTTCAGTTAAAATGACCGGAAAAGCGCTATTTTCCATAGTTTTTAACAATTTATTATTTACATTATATATGTCAAAAGCGGGATCTTTTATCGCCCCAATCTGCATAATGTGAGAAATGACGCGGATATTTTTACCCCCCAGTATTTGCCCACAAATAACACCAGCAACAACCCATAAAGCAGTCAATCTTCCCGAGAATATACCGCCACCGGCCACAGCCGCATGACCTTGATATTTGACAAATGCAGGATAATCCGCATGACCAGGTCTAGGAACGATCAGCGTCTCTGGATAATCGTTGGATCGTTGATCGGTGTTGGGAATAACAACCGTCAGTGCCGCACCGGTCGTACGGTTGTTCTGATATCCGGACAAAAATTCAAAGTCGTCTTTTTCTTGTCTTGGGGATGATTCCGACCCAGGTTGTCTCCGTTTGAGGAGTTCTTGGCGAAGAAGTTTTTCATCAATGATCAGGCCGGAAGGTAATCCGTCGATAACGAGTCCAATCACCCTTCCGTGAGACTCACCAAAGAACGTCAGTTTTAGTTGGGTTCCGATGGTATTCATTTTGACCATCCTCCTTTATTGGAAAGAATCAATCGATACCTTGCGAATGAAGGCTTGACCAATCTGGGCAACATCGATCAAACGAATAAAACCTGTTTGATTTTTTTTGTCTTTGATGATCCAGTCAAGCAAATCCCGATTCGCAACAGGATCTGAAGTAGGTAACTCATATTTTAGAAGTAGCGATTTCAGTTTTTCAGCAAACCCGATATTCGCAATTGCCCGAACCATTCCGATGGCAACCGCCTCGCCATGATTGTATTTTTCATAATGATAATAAGCTTCCAAGGCGTGACCGATGGTATGTCCAAAATTCAACATCATCCGAATACCTCGGTCGTGTTCGTCGGCTTCCACAAATCGTTTTTTAATGGATACTGATTGGACGATTGCGTCTAAAAGAAAGGAACGAACATCCTGTTTTTGAAGTTGGTCAAACAAAGCTCGATCCGCAATCATGCCATATTTGATCATTTCCGACATCCCATTGGCAAATTGACGAGGATCGAGAGTAGCTAGGACTTGAGGATCGATCAGCACAAGATCGGGAGGATAAAACGAGCCGATGATATTTTTGGCAGACTCCAAGTTGATGGCGACTTTTCCACCCACACTGGAATCGATTTGAGCGAGAAGTGTCGTGGGGATTTGGATAAAACCAACCCCGCGCAAATACGTTGCCGCCACATATCCGGCCAAATCTCCGGTGACACCGCCACCCAAAGCGATGACCGTCACATCGCGAGTCATTCCGTTTGCGAGCAGAGTTTTCATGATTTGATGATAAGTTTCCAATGATTTGCTGGCCTCTCCTTGAGGAAAGGATATTTCCAAGTGATTTGGTAACGCCCGCTTTACCTTCTCGACGATCGTTATGGGGATGTGATCGTCGTGGATTATTACGACATGCTTCTCGTTGGGGATAACCTCATTCAGTCGGTCAAGCAGCCCGTTTTCGATATAGATCGGATAGTGTTTCAACTGGGATTGAACCGTGATTGTTTTCATCTTCAGTCCTCGATCAATTCAATATCCGCGCCCAGATTCGCCATATCGGAAAAAAAATCAGGATAAGACTTCTTCACGACTTCCGCGTTATGGATTGTAATTTTTTTCGTGGATATGACACTGGCGGTGGCGATAGCCATTACGATGCGGTGGTCGTTAAAAGATTCAAACTCGCCGCCTTCCAAACAAGTTTTCCCTTGAATGATCAACCCATCCTCCAACAAAGTGGTTTCAACCCCAAACGACTTCATGGTTTGATACATGGAATAGATGCGGTTTGATTCCTTATATTTTAAACGAAAAGCATTTTCGATTCGACTTTCACCTTTGGACACCGCAGCCAGTATGGAAAGCACGGGAGCGATGTCGGGAGATTGGCTGACATCGAAATCGGTTCCTTCTGTCGGCGTTGTTTGGAAATGAAGTTGATTGTCTTTAACACTGTAAGCGCCCTTAGCCTTCTGGATGAAGTCTAAGATCCGCCGATCCGGCTGTAACGATTTTTCTGGAACCCCAAGACAGTCTATATCGCCATTTAACAAGCCCATAACAGCAAAATTGGCTAGTTGAGTATAATCACCTTCAATGATGGTATTGAAAGGTTTATATTGTTGGTTTCCCGGAATCGTATAGCTGTTTCCTTCTTCTATAATGGTAACACCGGCCGTTTTCAGCATGTCGATGGTCATATCCACATAGCCGCGGGATTCAAAAGGGTCTTGGACGTTTAAACGAGAAGGTTCTTTTAATAAAGGCAACGCAAACAACAAACCAGACACAAATTGACTGGACACATTCCCCGGGATGTCATATTCTCCCGGAACGATGCTTCCGGAAAGAATAAAGGATGTTTCACTTTTCTGAAACGGTAGATTCATTTTTTGAAACAACGTCTCATAAATACCCAGCGGACGTTGAAGAAGGCTTTTTTTGCCGGTATAGACAATTTTTTGGCGACTCAGTGACAACAACGGCATCACCAAGCGCAAAGTGGTTCCGGATTCATTGCATTCAATGAAGTTATCATCGTTGAATGTGATCCGATTGATGCCGTTGATGATTAACTGATTTGGGTTTTTTATAAAACGCACGCCGATTTTTTCCATAGCGCCAATCGTCGCTAAAATATCGTCTGAGTAAGCAATATTGGAAAGGACGCTTTTTCCTTTCGCGAGGGAAGCGGCGATAATTGCCCGGTGTGCCTGGCTTTTGGAGGGCGGGATTCGAACGGAGCCTTTCAAAGGTTTTGGGTGGATGATAACCGTCATCTTGTCACCTCTTTTTCCATCTGCAAGCGAAGATACTTGGCTTTTTCCATCATGTCGACCAGTTTGACACGATCGTGATTTTTGATGGCTTTCCGGTATTTTTCCAGCGCGTTGACCAAGGTATCGATTTGATTGATCAAATTGGCTTTGTTGTCAAGAAACAATTCTTGCCATAAAGGCGTGTTGATCAATGCAACCCGGGTCAAATCACGAAAAGAATCACCGACAAATTTCTTTAGCGGATACTTTTTGGGAGCGGCTTCCATTAATGCCAAAGCAAGCACATGACACAACTGAGAAGTGAATGCGATGATTTCATCGTGTTCATCGGCCGAGAGATATGAAATCGTTTTGAACCCCATATCTAACGCCAATTGTTCTACCAGACTCAAATGATCTGATTGATTTTTGGGAGTGGGGACAATCACATAGTTTTGGTTGGTAAAGATCTGTTTATCCGCGAATCGGACGCCGGTTTTTTCTTTTCCGGCGATCGGGTGAGTGAAAATTAGATCGAGGTCATCGCGAATCAAAGGAGACAAATCGGAAACCAAACGAGATTTGGTGCCAGAGATATCGATTAGGATGGTATTGGGGCGAAAATATTTCTGATTGCTTTTAATGAAAGGAGAAATGGCTTCGGGATAAAGGCAGAGATAAACGATGTCTGCTTTTTCACCGAGACGAGCAACATCGGGACATACTTCATTGATCAAAAGGTGATCTAATCCATATTGACTGTTTTCCGGACTTCGGTCGTAAGCAAAAACCGTGTGTTTCTCTTTGAGAGCCATCGCGATGGACCCGCCCATCAACCCTAATCCGACAATGCCTATGTTCATGGAAATCACCTCTTGTATTTTTCTGCATGATTAATATATTCTATCATATCATCAAGAGATAGGATAGAGTTTGCCGAATATTGACGAGAAACCGTTTTCTCGAGAAAAGATTCGTTTCGGATTGGGGAAACTGTTCCTCGGAAAGCCGGATTATGATATAATCAAACCGAAGGAGCGTGGTATCATGATTCAAGAAATTAGTGTGTTTGACTATGCCGGGAAAGTCCTCGAGCAAATTGATAAAGGGATTTTCTTAACAACAAAATATCAAGATACCGTCAACACAATGACCATTGGCTGGGGCGGAGTGGTGGTGATTTGGGGCCGACCACTGTTTTTAGTGCTCGTCCGTGACTCAAGAGCCACTTACGAATTGATTGAAAAAAGCAACGAATTCACCGTCAGCATTCCCCTGAATAACCAACTAGCCCGTGAACTGGCAATTTGTGGGACAAAATCACTTCGGGAAGTTGATAAATTCAAAGCCTGCGGCTTGACCGCTCGAGAGGGAAGAAAAATAGCCACACCCATCATTGGGGAAGCGGGCTTGCATTACGAATGCAAAGTGATTTACAAACTCCCATTGGATCAAGCGGTCGTCCCTTTGGCTGTCAAAAATCGCTATTATCATCACAACGCCAATCATACCGTCTATTATGGTGAAATTCAGGATCAATATATAGTAGAGGGCGGAGAATAGTCATGAGTGTGATATTGGATGGCAAACAATTAGCAACAGAGCGAAGAAACCAAGTCAAAGACAGAGTTGAGATATTGATAGAAAAATACCATGTGAGACCGCAATTGGTTGTCATCCTAATTGGACATGACATGGCTAGCGAAACTTATGTGTCTGGCAAGGAGAAAGCTTGTCGCAAGGCGGGAATTGAAAGTCGCGTGATTCGTTTAGAGGAATCCGTCTCGGAAAACAAGGTCATGGAATTGATCTCATCATTAAATCAAGACAAATCTGTCCATGGGATTTTGTTGCAATTGCCAATCCCAAAACAACTTGATCCCGACAAACTCATGGCCGCCATTTCTCCAGAAAAAGATGTCGATGGATTTACTCCGACCAATGTTTGGCGGCTAGCGTCCGGACATCCAGAATTGGTCCCTTGCACACCGCTCGGGATCATGCATATATTGGAAAAATATGAAATTGGCGTTGAAGGAAAACAATGTGTGATCATTGGCCGCAGTCAAATCGTCGGCAAACCAATGGCTCAACTGTTGTTAAATGCGAATGGTACTGTGACTATTTGTCACAGCAAGACTCGCAATCTCCCAAGCGTTGCCAAAACCGCCGATATTCTGGTTGTGGCGATCGGAAAGCCCAAATTAGTGGATGACACGTATATCAAAGAAGGCGCTACCGTCATTGACGTTGGCATCTCCCGCACCGAAGGAAAATTGGTTGGAGACGTCGATTTTGAAAAAGCGGTTCAAAAAGCCGGCTACATCACCCCCGTCCCTGGGGGTGTCGGGCCAATGACTATTGCTTGTTTGTTGGAGAATACGATTTCCTGTTATCAGAAGCTAGTGGGTGAATAACCATGATTGACCGCTATTCCCGTAAAGAAATGCAAACGATTTGGAGCGAAGAAAATAAATATTCGGCATTCATGAAAGTAGAATTGATGAATGCCGAAGTTTGGCAAGAGTTGGGGTTGATGACTCGCTCCGAACTGGATTTGATGAAACAAAACGCTCGATTTTCTTTGAATCGCATCAAAGAAATCGAAGCACAGACGAAGCACGATGTTATCGCCTTTACTCGAGCGGTATCGGAAACACTAGGAGCAGAGAAACGCTTCTTTCATTATGGACTCACATCGACCGATGTTGTCGATACCGCTAACGGCTTGTTACTAAAAGAAGCCAATCTCTTGATTGCAAAAGACATCGATCATTTAATGGCGGTCTTGAAACAGAAAGCATTGGCTTACAAAGAGACACCATGTATTGGCAGAACCCATGGAATTCACGCGGAAGTCACTGTTTTTGGACTGAAATGGGCGCTTTGGTATGAAGAGATGGCGAGAAACCGGGAGCGGTTTGATCAAGCAAGGCGAGCGATCGAAGTTGGGAAACTGAGTGGTGCGGTCGGCAATTACGCCATGACCGATCCGAAAGTCGAACCAGTTGTTTTAGAAAAACTGGGGCTCGGGTCTGTTCGAATCTCCACTCAAACATTACAGCGAGACCGCCACGCTTATTACGTCGCAACTTTGGCGTTGATCGGTGCCAGCCTGGAAAAAATCGCCACGGAAATTCGTCACTTGCAACGAACTGAAGTCGGTGAAGTGGAAGAGGCGTTTGGTTTGGGACAGAAAGGCTCTTCCGCAATGCCGCATAAACATAATCCGATATCCAGCGAAAACATCTGTGGACTAGCACGTATTCTTCGTGGTTATATGATCCCCGCTTATGAGAATATAGCTTTATGGCACGAACGGGATATTTCGCATTCCTCTGTGGAGCGAATTGTGCTCGCGGATGCGACAACACTTCTAGATTACATGCTCAATCGATATCGGAAGGTTTTGGACAACTTGGTCGTATATCCAGATAAAATGCTGCAAAACATCCATTTGACCTATGACGTAATTTTTTCGCAAACAGTGCTCACCGCTCTGATTGACAAGGGAATGTCAAGAGAAGACGCATATGATTTGATCCAACCATTGACCGCGAAAGCGCTTCAAAATAAAATCAATTTTCGAACGATCCTACAAGCGGATCCTCTGGTTTTGTCATTGCTGAATCCTCTCGAAATTGACGCGCTGTTTGATCTGAACCGGTATAAAAAACATGTGAAATACATTTTTCATAAAGTCTTTGAATCAGAAGAAGGCTAAAAAGGTAATTAGGCATTAAAACCGCTAGAAAGAGAGGTTTCCTATATGCCACTAAAAATGAATAATATTCCAATCGATTATTACGACGAAGCAAGATCCGTAATTTTCGGACACACAGACATCCGTCCGGAAATCCTTGTGATCTTAGGTTCGGGTTTTTCCCGACTAGTGGATCTTATTAAGAAATCCACCCGAATTTCCACGCACGTAATTCCTCATTTTCCCTGTGGCAACGTCCAAGGACATCCTGGCAACCTCTATGTCGGATCCCTTGGCAAAACGTCTGTTTATTGTCTTCAAGGACGCCCGCATTATTATGAAGGATGGAATGATGCGGACATGCGTTTTGCTATTCAACTATTTGCTCATTTGGGAGTCAAACGCCTGATTGTAACCAACGCATGCGGCAGCATGAATCCCGAAATTCTTCCGAAAGACATGATGTTGATTAAGGACCATATCAACATGATGGGAAGAAATCCGTTGGTTGGTGAAGAAGACAACGACTTTGGCAGCCGGTTTGTAGACATGACCGATCCGTACGATCCAGAGTTTCTCGAATTAGCGGAAACCGTCGCTAAAAAAATGAAGATCAATTATCATAAAGGGGTTTATGTCGGGTATTTGGGCCCCAGCTATGAAACAAAAAGCGAGATTCAATGTTTTCGGCAAATGGGCGGAGACGCGATCGGCATGTCGACTGTTCCTGAAGTCATCGTTGCCAATCGTTGCCAAATGAAAGTGCTCGGAATCGCTTCTATCACCAATTGGGCGACCGGGTTGGCCTCCGAACCTTTGTCTCACGAAAGGGTCTTGGAAAGAAGCAATCAAATTGATATTGTCTTATCCGAATGGATCCGCCAAATCATACTTCAGCTAGCAAAAGAGACCCGCCATTGATTTGAACAATAAGGACATAGCACACTCTGTATGGGAGTGTGCTTTTTAATGAAATTGAAAAAGCAATGACAAAAGAAGAATGAAAACCGCTTGGTTTTTTTATTTAAAAAAACCAAAGATAAGATTTGAAAAGGCTAAAAAGCACGCTATAATAGAAATGGGAGAACACATCTATGGACGACTATCGGATTCATCGCCAAATCATCTGTATCGATCTCAAAAGTTTCTATGCATCCGTTGAATGCAGTCTTTTGGGCTTGGATCCTTGGACAACTCCTTTGGTGGTCGCCGACCATTCCCGAGGCGGCGGGTCCATCGTGTTGGCGGTGTCACCTTATCTCAAAACGCTTGGTGTACCCGGACGTTGCCGAATCTATGAACTCCCCAAAAACATCAAAATCATTTTTCAGAAACCGCGCATGGAAAAATATTTGGAATATTCTGCTAAAATCATTGAAATCTATCTTCGCTTCATTTCCGAAGAAGATTTGTATGTGTATTCTGTCGACGAAGTGTTCATGGATTTTACCGACTATCTCAATTATTATAAAAAAAGCGTCACCGAAATCGCCAAAGAAATCATGGATGCGATTTATAAAGAAACCAAGGTATATTCCAGTTGTGGCATTGGGCCCAATATGTTGATAGCGAAACTGGCCTTGGATATCGAATCCAAAAAAATGCATGATTTTATTGCTAAATGGGATTATGATGATATTCCCACCCATTTATGGCCCACAACCCCTTTAAGCAAAATGTGGGGCATCGGACGAAATATGGAAATGCATCTCAACAACATGGGATTCAATAAAATCGGCGACATCGCCCATTGTGATCCCGCCCGGCTAAAACGAAAATTTGGTATTTTGGGCGAGGAATTATATTATCATACTCATGGCATCGACATGAGTATGATTCAAGACAAGCTTAAACTGCGGCCGATCGCCAAGAGTTATGGCACCGGACAAACCTTGTTTAAGGATTACTACCGCCCGGATATCTATCAAATCATCTTAGAAATCGTGGACGATGTTGCCAGACGTCTCCGAATCAGTCGCAAGCAAGCGACGACCGTTCATTTCGGCATTGGTTACAGCAAGGATTATGGGGGCGGCTTCGCCCGCCAGGTCAAACTTGGCCAACCCTCGATGAATGAATCCGATATTTATAAAGCGTGTCTCCAAATCTTTGAAAAACATTATGAAGGTGATCCCATCCGCCATGTCTATGTGTCGGTGTCCCAACTTGTTGATAAACAGGATTATCAATACGATCTCTTTACCGATGTCGAGAAGTTGATCAAAGAACAACAAGTTTTTGCGGCAATCGACGATATCAAATTCCGTTTTGGACGCAACAGCGTCAACCGAGCATCCAGCGAACTGGATGCTTCGACGATCAAAGCCCGAAACAACATGATCGGCGGTCACAATGCCTAGTCGCTATGTAGACCGGGGGATTATCAAATGGGCCCCGTTTGATGCGTTGGTGGGATATCATTCACTGTTGGAAGAAATGAAATACCGGTTGGGAAAAAAAGAAAAACCGAGATTGAGCGATGATGATTTAGAAGAATTGAATCGCAATTTGATGCAGGCGCTCAAAGAGTCTCGGGAAATCGAAATTCGTTATTATCATGATGGTTATATTCATAGCACTTTTGGTAAACTCAAAAAAGTCGATTATGCCAATAAACAACTGATATTGACAACTTTTGAGACGCTTGAAGCCGAAAATATTGTCGAAATCACACTGATGTGAACTGACCGACCGGTAAAATTATCGGTTGGTTTTTTTATTAAATAGCCAAGATAAAGGTACCAAAGACAGCGAAAATATGATAAAATGATACCGACCAGTCCACCTTAAAAGGAGTTTTCATATGTCCAAAAAACAACGATGGGAAAGTTCTAAAATCATCTACTTTGTCTTGGCGGGAATCACGCTCATTGAACTCATCGCAGCCATAGTGAGTGTCATTCTGGCTGATTTACCTAGTGTTCGCGACGCCTCGATATCCAACATTTTTCTTGCCATTTTGGCGTTGATCTTATTTTCGATACCGTCATTGATTGAAAGAAAATTCAAATTTGATATTCCCAATTACCTAGAAATCATCGTGATGGGTTTTCTTTTCGCGGCGATCGTTCTTGGAAATATTCACGGACTGCTCGTCGATGTGACCGGGTATGACAAAGTATTGCATACTGTCAGCGGAATCACCATTTCCTTGATTGCGTTTGAAATCATCCATATGTATAATCAAACACGAAAAGTGACAATTCGTATGACCCCGTTGTTCGTGGCTGTGTTTGCATTCACTTTTTCGATCACTTTGTTGGTGCTTTGGGAGTTTTATGAATTTAGCGTAGATACCCTTGCTTTTCAAATGAATGCGGACACCGCCCGGAATATGCAACGGTATCAATGGGTCAACGAGTCAAGCGGTTTTCCTCAGGATTATGGGTTATATGATACGATGATGGATTTGATTGTCGGCTCGATAGGAGCCGCCATCGTCTCTTTATCGGGCGGAGTGATTCTCTATCACAAAAATACATTAGCAAAGAAGGAGGCTTCGTTGGAATGATCACTAAAAAAGCTTATGCGAAAGTCAATTTGTTTCTGAATGTGACCGGCAAACAGTCTGATGGATATCATACATTGGAGATGATCAACGCCAAAATCAATTTGGCGGATACGATCACAATATCGAGTATCGATCTGCCACATGCCACGATCATTGTATCCAATGACATCTTTTTGTCTACTCAGGATAATATCGTGCACGATTTGGCGGCGTTTATGATGAGAACGTTTGTCCCCGAGGCGGGAATAAAAATCGAGATTGACAAACAAATCCCTTTTGGAGCGGGACTTGGCGGAAACTCAGCTGATTGTGCGGCCATTATCCATATTGTGGACGACCTTTTTGAATTGAATTTGTCAGAAGCGGATAAAATTGATATTGGGCTTCGTTATGGCGCCGATATTCCTTATTGTCTTTATGATGGGACCGCTTTGGTCAGAGGGATTGGCGAAAGGGTGACCCCTTTAGACGTTGATTGGTCGGAATACAAGGTGCTCTTGGTTCATCCACGACAATATATATCGACGAAATCAATTTTTTCGCTGGGCGATAAAGAGGGATTCAACTATAGAGATATTGAACCAGCGCTTGCGAAATTGACGGAAAAAGATATAGAGGGATTTTCTTCACTGTGTCACAACAGTTTACAAGAAATTGTCCTGAATTCAACACCGGAATTAAGGACGCTGGCCGAAGAGATGACATCACAATTTGGAAGTAAAGGACTGGTCATGACCGGCTCCGGATCCACTTTTATCAAACTTTTACGGCGGGGTGAAAAGACTGATTCCCGTTTTATCGCAAGACTTCGCGAAAATTATTTTGTTGATAGTTTCGATTTTAAATAAAAAATATTCTAAAAACAACTGGAAAATGCATTTTTCACATGATATAATCATTCAAAAGAGGTGGTAATATGTTGATAACAGAAGTTCGTGCGAAAAGAGTTAATGGAGATAACCGTTTAGTCGGTATTGCCGCCATTACCATTGACGAGTGCTTTGTTGTTCATGAGTTACGGATCATTGAAGGCAAAAACGGGCTTTTTGTTGCAATGCCCAGTCGCAAAATGCCGAATGGAGAATTCAAGGACGTCGCTCATCCCATCAACACGGAAACCAGAAGTGCCATTGAAAAAGCGGTCCTTGAAGCTTTCGAAAAACTTCCGGAACTTTCCACCGAATAATGTAACTCGCCGCGCGTAAAGTGCCATCCTCACAAAGTTGGCACTTTTTTATTTGGGGATTGTATAGTATAATCAAATGTAGAGGATAATGATTTATAACGGAGGATAAGAATGGCGATCTTTCATGGATCAAAAGTCAAGATTTTCGCGTTAAGTTCCAACAAAAAACTAGCACAAGCAATTGCAGATTACATTGGTATTCCACTCAGCAGTTGTGATGTCTCGCGTTTCGCTGACGGCGAAATCAGCATCGATATTCCGGAAACCGTCCGTGGACACAAGGTTTTTGTGATTCAATCCACCAACGAACCGGTGAATGAGCATCTGATGGAATTATTAATAATGATGGATGCACTGAAACGGGCCTCCGCTCGGGAAATCAATGTTGTGATTCCTTATTATGGATACTCCCGTCAGGACCGCAAAGCGAAATCGCGGCAACCGATTTCAGCGAAATTAGTCGCAGACTTGTTGCAGGTTGCCGGCGCGACCCGCGTCATCAGCATGGATTTGCACGCGGCGCAACTCCAAGGATTCTTTAACATCCCGATCGACAACTTCCGTTCTCTGCCGATCATCGCCAAATACATGAAAGAGAAAGAACTCACGGATTTGGTCGTTGTATCCCCCGATCACGGCGGCGTCGCCAGATCAAGGATGCTGGCTGATGTGATGGGAGCACCGATCGCCATCATCGATAAAACCCGACCGGAACCGAATGTGGCCGAGGTCATGAACATCATCGGCCGCGTGAGAGGGAAGAATTGCATCATCTATGACGATATCATCGACACTGGCGGATCCGTCGTCGCTGCCGCAAATGCCTTGAAAGAAGCTGGAGCCAAGGATGTCTACGCCTGCTGCACCCATCCCGTGATGTCGGGGGACGCCATGAACCGGATAACGAACTCCCCCATCAGCGAAATGGTTTGCACCGACACCATCCTGCTTCCTGAGTCGAAGCGTTTTCCGAAACTGGTCCAATTGTCCGTTGCGGGATTACTAGGACAAGGCATCATCAACATCATCGATGATCAAGGAATCTCCAGTTTGTTTCAATGATTGTGACTTAAAACCGGCCGTTCGCGACCGGTTTTCAGTTTGTTAAACGAATAAGCGATTCTTGTTGAAGTGACTTTACAAAGCCGTTGTTTATGCTATAATAGGGATAAATCAAGGAACGGAGAAGTAAGACGCGCCATCGGAAAGCGAACGGGGGAGGGTGGAAGCCCCGGCCGTCAGCGGGTCTGAATAACACCGGGAGAGACAGAAGAATAGAGTAGACCTGTCCGAAATCATCCGCGTTAAGGATGCCAAGTGCCGGTTATACCGGAATAAAGGTGGTACCACGGAAACGTTTCGTCCTTGCTTGGAAGGGCGATTTTGTTTTTTATAAACCAATACGGCGGAAAGGATCGCCATCAAGGAGTTCACTATGGAAACGACCATCAAAACCTTGCAAATGAATTTTGAGCAATTCACGGATCAAACCGTTTTACTTCAAGGGTGGGTCCGTAATAACCGTGCACAAAAGGAATTCGGGTTCATCGACTTGAGCGATGGTTCCTCTTTCACAACGGTTCAAATAGTGTATGAAGAAGGCCATATCGCTCAATTCAGGGATATTCAAAAATATCGTGCAGGCTCCGCAATTGAAGTAACTGGGATCGTCACACCCTCTTTGGGGACAAAACAACCGTTTGAAATCAAAGCGGAAAGCATTCGCTTACTTGGAGACAGTCCAGAAACTTATCCGATACAACCCAAACGTCACAGCCGAGAGTTTTTACGCGAAAACTTGCATCTTCGGGTTAGAACCAACTTGTTTCAAGCAATCTTTCGGGTCCGATCCGTTGTGTCTTATGCGATTCATCGCTTCTTTCAAGAACGTGGATTCGTCTACGTCCATACACCCATCATTACCGGATCGGATGCGGAGGGTGCCGGGGAAATGTTTCGGGTGACAACGATGGACGCGGAGCGTCTTTATAAAAGCGAAGGAGAAGCGATTGATTTCAGTCGGGACTTCTTTGGAAAACCAACCAATTTGACAGTATCAGGTCAACTTCAAGCAGAAGCCTATGCCCTGGCGTTTCGCAATGTGTATACGTTTGGACCAACATTTCGTGCGGAAAATTCAAACACATTGCGCCATGCCTCCGAGTTTTGGATGATTGAACCGGAATTCGCGTTTGCGGATTTGTCTAAGGACATGGAAATAGCCGAGGCCATGGTAAAATTTATCATCGATGTCGTCTTGACGGAATGTCCTCAGGAAATTGATTTTTTTGATCAATTTGTTGAAAAAGGCTTGAAAGAAAAACTAACAAAAGTATTTCATTCAAAATTTCACATCGCAACACATAAAGATGCGATTACTATATTAAGAAACGCAAAAACCGCGTTTGAAAACGAACCACAATTCGGCGAGGATCTCGCCACCGAACATGAAAAATATTTGACGAAGCATTTTAATGGACCGGTCTTTGTAATTGACTGGCCGAAGGACATCAAAGCCTTTTACATGCGAATGAACGATGATCATCAGACTGTGGCGGCAATGGATCTGTTGGTGCCGGGAGCGGGGGAATTGATTGGCGGTTCCCAGCGCGAGGAACGATTGGACTATTTGGAAAAGCGCATGAAAGAAATGCATGTCGATGACAAGGAGTTGGGGTGGTATCTGGATTTGCGTCGTTATGGCGGCACACCTCATGCCGGATTTGGAATGGGACTGGAACGGATGGTGATGTATGTGACCGGTGTTGATAATATCCGCGACGTCATTCCTTTTCCCCGCACACCGAAGAATTGCGAATTTTAGTTTAAAAAAACCGATCGGAGGAAATCCGGATCGGTTTTGTTTTTAGAACCAATTTGTTTATTTTTTTGCAGGATCTTTTAATGCTTCAATAAGACCGGAAGCCAATCCGACCACTCCTTGAAGTTCAGAGGGGATAATGATTTTGGTTGCTTGCCCATTCGAGACTTTCTCAAAAGCTTTATAAGCTTCCAAAGTCAACACGGCGTGATCTGCTTTGGCGTTCTTGATCAATTCCAAACCTTGAGCGGTGGCTGCCTGTACTTTGAGAATGGCTTCCGCTTGGCCTTCCGCTTCGCGGATGGCCGCTTCTTTTTTGGCTTCTGCCCTTAAGATCGCGGCTGCCTTCTCACCTTCGGCCTCCAAAACGTTGGCTGCTTTTTTTCCTTCCGCAATTAGAATGGATTCACGACGTTCCCGTTCAGCGCGCATTTGTTTTTCCATGGCTTCGCGGATTTCTTTTGGCGGAATGATGTTTTTCAGTTCAACACGGTTGATTTTGATTCCCCATGGATCTGTTGCCTCATCCAAGATAATGCGCATTCTTTCGTTGATCAAATCTCGGCTCGTCAATGTTTGGTCCAGTTCCAACTCACCGATGATGTTACGAAGCGTCGTAGCGGTTAAATGTTCAATCAATAGTCCGGGATTTTCCGCACCGTACACATATTGTTTCGCATCAGTGATCTGTAAGAACACAACGGTATCGATCTGCATCGTCACGTTATCCTTGGTAATAACCGCTTGAGGCGGAAAGTCCAATACTTGTTCTTTTAAGATAATAATATCTGTCAGCTGACCTCTGGGGCCGTAAGTCCTCTTGATACGATCGATAAACGGAAAGAGAAAATGCAATCCGGCATTCCATGTGGTGAAATAACTTCCCCAACGCTCAATGACGTATTGAGTTGCTTGCGGAACAATCTTGATTCGAGTACCCACATATACGAGAATAATGATAGCCAATGCAATTAAAATTACGATTCCAGTAATGGATAAAAGTGTAATTGGGATAAACATATCTTTTCCTCCTTATATAATCTAATATTTTTATATAGTGCTTTTGTGACTATAACCCTTTTTTTCAACAGTTATCTTCAATATGATGTCGCGAAGCGTGGCCTTTTTCCTTGAAATTGAAAGCATGATCATATCCAGAAGAATTTGCAAGAAGAAGACAATGATTCCTAGATTTAGATTAACAACCAAGAGCAAGACGATCAAGAAGTATTTAAAGACAATATCATGGAAGAATACCGAGACGATGTGAACGGAACCTTTGAGTTCCAGACCCATCACGATTCGACCCACCGTTCGACCTTTCAAGGCCAAGGTGTAAATCGTCATCAATATCAGAAATCCGATGGCATAGTAAGAGATGTTCAACATAAAGTAACGGGTGAGCGGTCGATTGAAGGGTTCGATATCAATCGTATTTTGATTTCGGATGATATCCGTTTTTATTTGATAAAGCAGTTGTGCTTCCGCTTCCTTCTCTTTATCGCCAGCGGCGAGTGTGATCGCAGCGCTGTATTCCTCACTTAATACTTCTAAATCTTGATTATAGACTTCCAGGACTTCCTGATAAAAATCATTGACCCGATCGAAGTCGGGGATTTGATTTCGAAGAACAGATCGTCCAAAAAGAATAAATGTCAAATAGACAATGACAAAAACAATCAGCAAGTCAATGAGAGT
>Ga0123334_1000608_pt1 | contig 48918 bp, 29 predicted proteins | sample BiotimSIPDNA_FD_89706 | JGI IMG/M metagenome (GOLD analysis project Ga0123334, IMG submission 89706) | Anaerobic biogas reactor microbial communites from Washington, USA - Biogas_R1 time_0 SIP DNA | ecosystem: Engineered > Bioreactor > Anaerobic > Unclassified | place: Washington, USA...
AGGCTACTGTGGTTCGTTTCCCTGTGAATGTATCGAGCCGTTCTCTAGGTTCGTTGCGTTTGCGTTGGTGGCTATGGGAGCTGGAGAGCGGTCGGCAGGTCTCTTCTGGGTTCACGCGTGTTGCTGGTCCGGAGGCTTTGCTCCGTTTGTACTGGACGTTTCCTGAGTCCGGTCGCTACCACTTGTTACGTCGATTGGAACGCGATGGTGTTCAAGTAGCGGAACATCGTGATGAGTTGCTGTTGTTGCGTGGTCCGTATTGAGATAACCGAGGAGGCAGGACAATGAAGGGCAAAATACTTGCGATTGGTTTGATTTTGGCATCGTGCCTGTTGGAAGCGGGCATCTACAGGATAGATTTTGGGAAGTCTGATGGCCATGTCAGGGATGAATTTACGGCGACGACCGAGAAGGACGGCGGGCTGGTGGCTTGGGGCAAGACCGGGAAGCTTGAGTGGCGGTATCGTCCGTACTCGTACGAGTGGAAGATGGACTCGTGGTCGAAGAGGAATCGTGCTCCCGTGAACTATCCCAATGAGTTGAGTTGCGACTATGTCCAAGGGAAGGAACAAGCGGAGTTGACGCTGAAGGTGCCCGCAGGTTCCTATCGCATCTGGGTACTGTCGGGAAATGCCGGCGAGAGTGCAAGCCAGGTGTGGGACATTTCCGTGTCTTGCGGGAAGCATCGTGGCGGAACCACATTTTCCGGAACGCATGAATTGATGGAGTTCGAGTTGGATGGCGAGGCTGGTGCGGATGGCTTGAAACTTGTTGTATCGACTCGCAGCCGTTGGTTGCTGAATGCGATTGTCGCCGTGAGTCGCGATGAATGGAAGTCGTATCGCGATGGCGAATTGGCAGCGATTCGCCGTGAATGCTTTGAGTTGCCACCTGCCGTGTTGGAGAAATGGAAGGAACGTCCCGTGCCCTGTCCCCATCCAGAACCAACGTGGACTGACGAACAGCGTAGCACAGGCTTGGTTGTGTATTCCCGCCCCTGGTGCGAGCCTGTCTGGCCGGATCACTTTCCGGCGCCAGGAGAGATCGGCGCCCCCGTAAGAACGTTTGCCGCACAGAACGATTACGAGCCCTTGACGTTCACGTTGTATCCATTGCGTGATTTCGAGCGTATGGAAATGCGTTTGGAATCCTTGGTCAACGAGACGGGAAAGACGTTCCCGGCGGATTGGATCGATGTCCGCTATGTCCGCTACCTGAACGTGAGGACGAACTACAATGCACACGGAATCTACTATCGAGCCCCCGATGCGCTGATGCCATGGAAAGAATCAGCCCGATTGAAAAAAGGAGAGAATTTTAGGTTTTGGCTGACGTTTGGAGTGCGCTTCGGGACGCCGGCAGGGCTGTACAAGGGAGAAGCGATCGTGACGTGCGATGGCAAGGAAGTACGTGTGCCCATCACGCTCAGGGTGCTCCCGTTCATGCTGGAACGGGACGAGACGATCGCCCAAGGCCAATATTACCGTTCAAGTGCGTCAAGGATCCTTGACGCGGCAGACGACTTTTCACGCGAATGGTGGCAGTACCGCAATGAAAAGGAATTTGAGCACATGCGGGATACGGGGATGAACACGTTTGTCAGCAGTGTCCAGGTCCGTCGCCAACCCAGCGGAAAATGGAGTGTCAACGTGGATGCGTTCCAAAATATGCTTGACCTCTATCGGAAGATGGGATTCAACAAGCCGATACCCGTGTCCTTTGATGTTCATTCGTCCTATCGTCGCTATGTCAAGGACGGAGTGATGGGATCTCACTTGAACCAGGTTACAATTCCCGAGGACGGCTTTTTCGATGAGATCACGGAGATAGTCCGAACGATTCAGGCCGAGGTCGTTCGCCGTCAATGGCCTGAATTGCTGTACTATCCGGTAGATGAGCCTTCGACATCCCCCACGTCCGTCGAGTTCATGCGTCGGATCCTCAAGGCGATCAAGTTGGTTCCCGGCGCACGTACGTACATCACCGCAGATCCTGCGCATCAGCAGTTTGAGCCTCTGCGTCCCTATGTTGACGTCTGGTGCTGCCAGCCTTTTTCGTTGTCGAAGGAAGTCGTCGAGGCGAACATGGCTTCCCGCGAAGGCCTGGAGTATTGGTGCTATCCCAATCACATCTCTGGAGAAAACGACCATACGCCGACTCGCGGCGCTCGGATGACCTATGGCTTCGGGTTGTGGAATTCAGGTTTCCGCTGCTTGATTCCGTGGATTTATTCCGCAGGGACAGGCAGCCAGTGGAACAACCTGGACGGCGATACGGCTGATTTCGTCAATCGTACCGACGATGACGGTTCGCCGATTCCCGTGACGTTGTGGGAAGCGTACCGTGAAGGAATCGACGACGGGCGGTACATCAACACGCTGGAAAAGTGGATCGGGACTGCCAAGGGACTTGGGTTTGAGAAAGAGGCCGCGGCAGCGCAGGAGGACCTGGAGATGCTTCGCAAGGCTATCTACGTTCAGCCGAAGTACAAGGACAAGAATCTCTGGTCTGCCGAGACGTTTGACGTGTATCGTTGGGTTTTGGCGTCGCATATCCTGAACTTGCGTGCCCTTTGCGGATACTAGCTGAGTTTTTATCCTAAAAAATACAGTTGACGGCATGACAACAGTTTAGGTACGGCCATCTGGGGTTTCGTACTCGGAAGATGACACCAGCCAAACGGCTAAAAATGACGCTTCCCTAGTCGGACGGGTCGGACCAAGGGACTGGGGCTATGGGACGTTGCCTCTGTTTTTTGTGGAGTTTTAGGCTCTGTGATGGGGAGCTGTTTTCCTCGAAAAACCACTCTGAAACCAACGCAAAAAATTACCAAATTCGTACTCAAAGCATGTGTGACATGCCCCTTTTTTACGGAATTGTAATCAGCCTTGCAAGAGTGCGATATGCCAGCCTAAGGCGACTTTTTCCTTGCTAGCCGAGCTTGTCGTTCAGGTTTAGGGTTGAGCACATTTCGTCAAATCTCGCCAATGGGCCAGAGCCGAATCTCACCAATGAGTTCCTGGTTTCATGGAATGATTTTTCCTTCATTTCCCCGGATTTGGAGAAGAATTTGTCCGCGATGCAGACGATGATCTCCGGGATGGAAATAGGGAGGAAATCTTGGTGGGGGAGCGGGAGGCCTTGGGCGATAATCTCATCCTTGCTGATGCCTGCCCCCATATGCCGCTCGCAGATCCTTGCGAATGGTTCCAGGTCGAGATCATGCTCAAGGGCGTAGTTCCTGAGCATCGCCGCCCCGATGATTCCGTGCTGGAGGTAGTGCTTGTCGCCATTGCAAAGAACTGCGGGGGCGTGGCATTGGGCGACGCCGATGTCGTGCAGAAGTGAGCCGATTTCAATGGTCTTCCTGTGCTCATTAAGGTCGGGATTGAGTTCGATGATTTGGATCGCCTTGTCCCGGACCTGGATGCTGTGCTTGAGCAGGAGGCGCTTGAGAGGCGTGTCCTGGGGATAGAAGTGATTGAAAATGAGTAGGGGATCGAAGTCGAACATGTCAGATGAGACTCCAGGCTTTTGCTGCTTCCTCGAGTGCGTTGTGCGGGTCTTTCGCGTTGGCAGGGAATTCGTCAAGCAGTTCTTGCGGTGCATCTTTGGCTACGAGTTGCCTTTGCGCCCATCGCAGCAGATCCAGGTCATTGAAGTCGTTTCCCAATGCACAGGTGCTTGAGATGTTTAGTTTTTCCGCAAGCCATTGTGCGGCATTTGCCTTGGTTGTATTCGGGGCGAAGATTTCGAGCCAGAATGAATTGTGGTCGAGAGGCGATGTCGCCCTGACTACTGAGAGGCTATGCAGTCGTCTTGTGAGTTCCTGAAGCCGTTGCGGATTGGGTGGGATGATCGCAATCAGTTGGGAAGCACCCTCTTCGAAGGTTTCGCTTGGTTTCCATTCCCGTGCAAATTTTCCGTAGATTCTGACTCTTCTATTGAAGTCGGTGCCGTCATTGAGCACGGGGTCGATTTCCTTGAATGCGAAGGTATGGTTGTCCGGGATTGGATCTTGGACCATGAAGTCCATTTTGAGGTCGATCAGCGTCTCGATGACTTCCTGGACCTGCTTTTTGTCCAGCTGGGCTGCCCGGATCGTTGCTTGTGTTTTCCAATCCATGATGCCGACGCCCGTCGAGAAGATCAGGTAGTCCAGCGGCATTTCCGGCGTAAGGAGATGCCATGCCGAGTAGGGTGACCTTCCCGTGGCGATGGCGACGACGTGTCCGTTTCGGCGCAGCGTCGCCATCGTCTCGAGGGTTGATTGGGAGAGTGGTTCACCTCGTGTGGTCAGGGTTCCGTCCAGGTCGCAAAGGATCAAGTTCTTGTCTGTCATCGCGTATCCAGTCATTTCTCGTCAACTGTTTTGTTGCCTTGGACGATGACATTTTTGACGGTGTCAGGCTGGATTTGGACTCCTGGGTTGTTGATGTAAGGCGATTTGACATAGGTATTGTTGACGACATTGACGTTGCTGGCGTGGGTGACATAGAAAGAACCCCTGTAGGGGAGATTCTTGTTCCGCGGCTTGTTGTTGATGAAGGTGTTGTTTCTGAAGGTCACGTTTCCTGCGGAGGAGATGAAGGCAACGAGTCCGTAAGTTTCCTTGAAGGTATTGTTTTCGAACAGGATGTTGGCGAGGATCGGGTATTCCGTGCGCTCGGCGGACGGGTCTGATTTCATGTAGACGCCCATGAAAATGTCCCTTGCCTTGCCGTCGTTGCTTGAGTTCGTTGGATTGACGGATTCGAAGGTGCAGTTTCTGACGACGATGTTGTCCGCTCCGTATCCTTCGCTCCAGACGTTGAATGTGTATCCGGTTTCGATTTTGATCGCCCCCATTTCTTGATGCCTGAAGCGGGTGTTTTCAATCGTGACGTCACGTGCGAGGATCAGGAGTCCGCGCGCCCTGTTGTCGTGGAAGAAGCAATCCTTGACAATGATGTTCCTGGAGTCGAATGTCCAGTTGAAGATGACGAATCCGTCGAATTTCTGTTCTGGAACCGGAGTTTCAAAGATGATTTCATAGATGCCCGCCTTGGCGTCTATTGTTTTGAGTTCCTTGACTTTTCCTGAGAATCCAGATGGCGAGTAGTCGCCTTGCCTCAGTTCGAGCACTGTGCCTGGCTTAAAGCTCCCGGCAATCCTGGCGTTTTGCGTCGTGATGGAGTATTCGCCGGATTTGCGTGCGAAGCCCGCGTTGTCATGGACGTTGAGGATGTCGTCGGCACCCAGGGAGAATTCGCAGTTTGCCATTTTGAAGAATCCCCTTGACTGTGCGACGTGGCAGTGGTCGGCGGTGCAGGTGATTACGCGCTTGGGATCGTCCTTTGGCGCGACGATGTTGACGTTGTCGAATTGCCAATGGTGCTGCGTTCCGGTGATGAGCAGCGCATGTCCTGAGGTCGATAGGATATCGATGTCCTTGAGTGTCAGGTGGACATTGTTGCTCATGTTGAAGCAGTTACGGTCGTAGTAGTAGTGTTGGAGCCTGTAGAGGTCCCCGACCTTGAGCCTTCCTGGATTTTCGTTGATTCTCATGACGTTGTCGGAGATCCAGGTGTAGTCGGTCTTCGGATTCCTTCCTGCCATGAATTCGAATCCTCTTGTGACGCCACCTTCGATGCCGACGGATTTTGTCTCCGGGTCGAAAGCAGAGATGATCGCGCATCTGACGTCGCGCTTGGGGAATCTCTTGTAGTGGACGAATTCGAAATCGAAGCTCTTTTCGTCCGTCTTGACGACTTTGACAAGTGACGCGAGGGGGTCGATATCCCAATCCCAGTCGATGACGAGGTTGGTTACGAGCGTACGCTGACAGTTTCTGATGTCAATTGAATGATGGTGTTTTCTGTAGAAGACGAGCTTGGCGCCCTTGCCGTCGAACGTGAAATCGACCATGTCGTGGATATTGATAGGTTTTTCTGCTGTGCACCTATATGTGCCTGGTGCGAGTTCAAGTTTAGCGGCATTGGTGTCTTTGCAGTGTTGGATTGCCTTGTTGAGCGCTTCGACATTGTCCTCGGCATCAGCCGAAAACCCGAAGTCGGTTGCCTTCACGACCGGCGTTTGCTTTTGCGGGAGGATGACTTCGAAGTCCTTTGCTCCTGTTGGAAGGTTCAGGTCGCCCTTGAATTCGTCTTGTTTTTCTGAGATCGGGAAGAACACGGGGTCTGGTCTTCGCGTGATTTTGAAGTCTGTGAAGGTTGCCTTGACATTCTTGTAGGCGTGGATTTGGAAGGCATAGTCATTGAAATCCGCGCCTGAATTGAACGGGATGCTGTAGATTCTGTCAGGTTTGTTTTCCTTGACATCGTACCTGAGCGTATCGGAGTTGCCCGTGCCGTCTGAGATCGGCCTGCACAGGATGTGCACGAAACCCTCCTTGTCAGGTCCTTGTTCGATGGAGAGCTTGAAGGTTGCCAGGTATGCGGTGGCGGGCTGGATGACGTCTTGGGTGGTTCGTCCATGGATCGACCAGGGGTGCGGGTTGGTTCTGTCCAGGGTGTCCAATGTGAATGTCTGGCCGTCTTCGGACACTTTTCCCTTGTCCGAGGTCGTGAACAACTCCTTGTTTCCGAAGCCTTGCATGACGATGACTTCGTCAGCCGTGGCGATGATGGGGCAGAGTGCCAACAGCAAAGTACAACCGAATCTTGACATTGTTGAGCCTCCTTGGGTTATTTGGGTATCATTTGTGCTGCTTGAAGAGCCATTGGATCAGTTCGGGGTTGTTGATGGCCGGTGTCCAGGCATCGTGCCCCGTATTTTTCAGTTCAGTGTAGATTGGTTTTTCACCGATGTCCTTGAGCGCCTGGATCATGTCCCTGGATCGGGAGGTAGGCACGGCGGTGTCGCTGTCTCCATGGAAAGCCCAGATCGGCAGTCCCTTGAGCTTTTTGGCATGGTTTGGGTCGCCGCCACCGCAGATCGGGACGGCGGCCGCGAAGCGTTGCGGAGTCCTCATGGCAAGATCCCAGGTTCCGTAGCCTCCCATCGAAATGCCCATCAGGTAGATTCGCGATGGATCGATCGGATAATTGAGCAGCATCTCATCCAGGAGTTGATTGACTGCGGCCAGCGGTTTTGACATGTTGGTCGGAAGGTCGTGCTTGTGTATTCCCCATGGCGTATTGACCCATTGCTGACCTTCCGGGCATTGTGGCACGAGGACAAAACATGGGTATTGCTCGGCGATTTGCTCGTCAAGGAATTTCTTGACCACGTGGATGAGTTGGATGTGGTTGTCCTCTCCACGTTCGCCTGCACCATGCAGGAAGAGGACGAGGGGGTATTGCTTGCCCGGCTGCTGGTTTTTGGGCTGGAGGAACCTGTAGTTGAGCGTGCCCTCGTCAGTGGTCGCGATGTGCGATTCGAATCGCGCTTCGGGTGCCAGCCTGAGGGTCGGGGGATTGACGGTTGCGTCGAGGAACGCTTCCTTGCCGACGGGGAGGCTGATCGTGGGGAAGATGTGCCCGAAGGGAAGCCCCTGAACGACGGGGCCGTTGATGTCCTTGGCGAAATCCTGGAGGACCTCGGGAAGGTATTCGGCATCCTCGCCGTCAGTGAAGGCGCCGTAGATGAGTCCCGCGAGTCCCTTCAAGTGACCTGCGTTTCTCAAGTGGGTGAGGTAGCCATCGATCTTGTATGCGGCTTCGTTGACGTCCTCGATGGCAAGGATCGCGTTGTTGAGGCTGGGGAAGTAGGGCGTTCCGATGAGGGAAGCCAGGAGGGTCAGGTTGGTTGGGATGAGCGGACCGACTGCCTTGCCTGGCTTGATGACCTGGAGTTGCGTGCCTTCAGGCAGGAGGTCGTCGTTGCCCTCGATGACCTTGACAAGGGAATCCAGGGTTTTGTCGAAGGCGTCCTGGTTTCCCGGCTTTTCGAAGTCGGTGCCGAATTCGCTGGCGATCATCGGCCCGTGGATCTGGTTTCTGCAACCGTGCTTGAGCGCTGCGAGATGGAATGCCGAGACGTCCGAGTATCCTATGATTGGGATGTTTCGTGACCTGACGAGTTCCCAGTCGATGATATCGAGTATTCTTGCCGCTCCGAATCCTCCGCGTTTTGCGATGATGGCGTCAATTTCCGGATTGAGAAGCAATTCATGGAGTTGCCTTGCCCTTTCGTTGTCCGGCGCCGCCAGGAAACGTGTTTTTCCTTCCCGTTGTTCTGGCAGGACGATGTTTGCTCCGAGTTGATTCAATCTTTCGAGTCCCCTTTGGAGTCGTTCGTTTGACGGGGTTCCCGAGAGTGCCATCACGCCCAGGTTTTTGATCGATTCGGGGAGCTTGTTGTTGTTCATGTCGTTGCAGTTTTGGAATGAATTACTTGTCGAAGCCGTGTTTTTTTCTTATTTCCTCATACTTGAGGCTAGCCTGCTTAGATGTCGGGAGTTGTTCATTGACCAGGTCTCTGTATAGGTGCATTGCCTTTCTGAGGTTTTCCGGCGTTCCGTCCTGTTGCAGCAGTCGTGCTGCGTCGAAGACTGACTTTTCGAAGTAGAACGAAGGTTTCTTGACTCCGTTCAGGTTAGGTGATCCTGTGTATGCGTAGCAGATTTTGAGAAAAATATCGAGAGCTTCGTTCGGCTTGCCTTGTCTTTCGAGGCAAATGGCGAGCCTGTAGGTTGCCATTTCCTTAAGTTCGTGGGATGCCGTCGACTTTTCGTCGAGGATTTGGTTGAAGCATTGGACAGCGTTTTGCAGTAGTTCCTGGTTCGAGACCTTTGTGTTGTCTGCCGCTGCGAGGGCCAGGCACATGTCTCCTTGCCTTCCGAGTGCGGCGTAGGTCAAGTCGCTCGTTTCGATTGTCTTCATCACTTCTGCGTAAGCTTGCCTTGCGCTTGCGTAGTCGTTCATTGACGCAAGGATTTCTCCCTTGAGCATCAGTGATTTTGCCTTGAATTGCTTTTCCTCCTGCGAGAGTTTCTGTTCTTGCTGTCCTTCGGGGATCGGCTTGTCAATTTCCTTAAGGATTCCGAGTGCTCCTTCGTATTCGTTCAGTTTGTATGCGCAGTTTGCTGCTTCGTAGATGGCGAGCGCCTGCAGCTTTGAGTTCGGGAAAGCCGCTTTCAGGCTAAGGTACCTGTTTTGTGCCAGCGACCATTCGTTTTGGCTAGCGTGCAGGTCTGCGATAATGATGTAGAGTTCGGCGGCAAGGGGATTGAGCGGGAACTGCTTGAAGAAGAGGTCGGCGTCTTCGATGGCCGATTGGTTGAGGTTTTGCCTGAGCTTGACCAGGACCCTTTGGTAAAGCGCCTGCGGGAAGTAGGTCGATTCCGGGAAACGTTCGATCAGCTTGTCAAGGAGCTGCAAGGCGAACTTGAGGTCTCCTGAGTCCCGTGCGGCCTTGAAGGCTTCCAGCAATGCCAGGGCTGCGTATTCCGGGTTTTGGGTCGTAGCTGCAGCTTGGTCGAGGAACTTGGCCGCCTTCGACTTGTCCTCATTTGACACGGCAGCCAGCCTGAGTGCGACGCCTTGCTGGAGGTTTGCTTGCTGTGCATACTCGTGCTTTGGGAAGGTTTCCGCAAATTGCTTGTACGTTTCTGCGGCCTTTTCGTATTCGTTTTGCTGCATCAATGCGTTTCCCTGCCTCATCCTCGCTTCTGGCGCCAGGTCTGATTGGGGATAGCTGTCAGCAAGTTTGTCGTAGAGTTCTACTGCTTGCTGCTCCTGCTTGTTTTTTTCGGCGAGTTCTGCGGCATGGAAGATTGCCTTTGCCTTGAGTTGTTGCGTCGGTGCGATTGGTTCGATGGCGATGTATGTTTCGATCGCCTTGTTCCACTGGCCGTCCGCGAAGAGGCTTGTCGCCTTTGAGAACGCGGCTTCCGTGCGCATCAGCGGGTCGATCTTTTGGTTTTCGACCAGGGTTGAGAACAGTTCTGCCGCTGTTCTGTGGGAATGTGTATGCTGGTGCAGTTGCGCCAGCCTGAACGTGACGTCGTCAAGCTGTGGATAATCCGGGAATTTCTTTCTGACGATGTCGAGGTTGTTTTGCGCGAGGTTGTTTTTCTTGAGTTCGATTTGTGTTTTTGCAAGCAGGATTGTTGCCGCGACTTCGTCTTGTTGGTTGCAAGCTGTTTTGGCTGTTTGCGTGAGTATTGGTTCGAGTTCCGGGAATCGTTGTTTTTCAAAGAGTATCTGAGAGAGTTCCCAGAGTGGGTTCCACCATTCCATGTCTGGCTTTTCCGGGCATTGCGCTGCTATGTTCTGATAGACTGTGAGTGCGTCTTCGTCTCGCTTGAGCTTTGCGAAGCAATGGATTTTAAGCAGATTGATAGCCAGTTGGTCTTCTGGCTTGGCGATGGAAGTGATTTTCGCGAGGACTGCTTCCGCCGCTTGCGGGTTTCCCGTGCATAGGTGGACATTGACCAACCTCTTTTGTATTTCAAAGTTGTTGGGGCCGATTTCTGGTATGAGGATGAAGTTGACCAATGTTTCCTTGACGCCGTTCCAGTCCTTCTTTTGGGCGTATGCGTCCGCGACGATGATGGTAGCCTTTTCGATGAAGGCCTGGTCCGAGTCTTTTAGCGTGAGCGGGATGGCGAACTTAAGGCAATCGTCATAGCGTCCTTGCTTGAAGCAGATTTGTGCCCAGACGTAGTTGAGTTTCGCCTGGTCCTGGGAGGATTTGAGTCCGGCAGAGTTCGCCTGGTGGTAGAGTAGGGCTTCCTCCGCCTCCTTCAACTTGTCCTGGCCGATCAGGGCTTGAGCAAGATTCGTGGAGGCAACGGCAAAGTCAGGTTCGTGGGGTTCGACGGATTTCCGGTATTCCTTGAAGAAATCCTCGGCGATATTGTAGATTTTGTCTCCCATCGCCTTCAACCCGTGGTCGAGGTATTTTCTCGCCTGTTCTTTTTGGGAAGGTCCTTCTTGGAAGACGAATGTAGTTGCGTTTCCGTGTGGCTCGTTTGGCAGGACTGCATCCTGGGCTTGGATTGCGGCGAAGGCAAGGGCGGTCGCTGCAACCAGGGCTTCGAATCGTAAAATATTTCTGAATCTCATAGCTTGAGTCGAGTGTTAAGGTTGGATTTCGGTACGGAAAAGCGGCTTTACCGTCGGGTATAGTCGCAAGTATCGTTGGTAGTTTTCCAGAAGCGGCTCGGTCCATTGCGGGACTGGATCGACTCGCTTTGGTTTTCTGAGTTTCGTTGTGGCGTCAAAGGCATCCGCCGTTGAACGCCATACGCCAGTGGAAATGCCCGCCGCCAGGCAGGCTCCCAAGGCGCCGACGTCGTTGAATTCCAAGGTGACTACGGGACGACCGAGCAGGGTTGCCTTGATTTGGTTCCAAAGGTGGTTGGTTGCGCCTCCGCCTGCGGCGACGACTTCGTCAAGCTTGATGGCCAAGTCGCGTTCCAACAAGTCCAGGATTTGCTTCCATGCGTATGCAACGCCTTCCAGCACGGCTCGTGCGGCGTCACCACGCGATGTGGTCAATGACAATCCCAGGAAGACGCCTCTGGCATTGGCGTCCCAGACGGGTGTCCGCTCTCCGAGCAAGTAGGGCAAGAACAAAAGGCCGCCTGATCCCGGCGTGGCTGCTGATGCCTCGTTCAGGAACTCCTCGAAGGAGCATTTCAGGAAATCTTCGCAAAGCCACTTGACCGAGGCTCCTGCTGAACTCATGGTTCCATTGGCGAACCAGGTGTTTGGAACCACGTGCCTGATGTTGCAGAACAGCGGATTGCCCGATGGCTTGTTCGCGCAGACCATAATGCAATCTGTGCTTCCGCAGGCGGCGAAGACCTGCCCGGGCAAGTCGATTCCAGCCCCGAAGGCTGCCAATGGGGCGTCTCCGTTGGACCAGGTAACAGGGAGGTTGCGGGGCAAGCCTGTTTCCGAGGCGACCTCTTCGCGCAAGAGTCCCGCGATTTCCAGCCCTTCATGGACAGGCGGCAATTGATCCTGGCAGATATTCGCCGCCTCCAGGATGGTATTTGACCAGGCATGTTCCTGTCCTTTTGGGCATAGTGCCGACAGTGAAGCGTGCGCGGGATCCATTCCCCGGCTGCCTGTGAGCCTTTGAATTATGAAAGAACCAAGTGTTGCGTAAGTCGTTGTTTTCTTGTCGAGTTCCGGGCAATGTTCCTTGTACCAGCATATTCCTGGCAGGATGCTTGTTCCCGGTACGAGTTCGTTGCCCAAATGTTCGACAAGGAATTTCTCTCCCAGTTCCCTTTTCAGTCTTTGTACCTGTGGTTGGCTTCGGCGATCGTTGTAGAGAATTGCATTGTGCAATGGCTTGTTGTCTTTGTCCAAGGGGACGAAGGTTGGGAAGACGATGCTGACCGCCATTCCCTTTAGGGCTTGGCAAGGGTGTGGGTTGTTTTGCGCCAATGCCTTGAGGACGTTGGTGACTGAATTCCAGAGTCCCTCGGCATCGATTTCCGCCCTGACATCATCTGGGTAGAGGTAGTTTAGCGGGTATCTAGCTGTTGCGACGACCATTCCAGTTTGTTCGTCCAGAATAGTTGTCTTGCATGATGATGTTCCGATGTCTAGTCCGAGCAGCATGGCTTATGGTATCCGGCATTCAGGTTTTAGTTAGAGTCCGAGCATGAACTGAAAGATACGGTCTTCTTTTCCGGGCAGGTCTTCGTGTCCGAAGTCCGGATATGCCACGTACGATTTCTTGGACGTGATCTTGTTGTAGGCCGCGAATTGCGTCGAAGGCGGGCAGATTGTATCCATCAATCCCAGGGTCATCATTACCTCGGCCTTGATTTTCGGCGCGAGGAACTGCACGTCGATATATCCGAGCTTTGTGAATGTTTCGTCTTCGCGCTGATGGAGCGGGTCGGTATGCCTGAAGAATTCCTTTAGTTCTGCGTATGCATGTTGTGCGAGATCCATTTCCCAGACTCTCTTGTAGTCCGAGAGGAACGGGAATACTGGAGCGGCACGTTTGATTTGCGGGACGAGCGCTGCAGTTGCGATAGTCAATCCGCCGCCTTGGCTGCCGCCATAGCAACCAACCCTCTCGGGATCGACTTCGGGTCTGGCCATGACAATTCGCGTAAGTTGTGCGCAATCCAGGTAGATGTCCCTGAAGAGGAGATCCTTGGGGAATTGGCTTTCAAGGCCTCTGATGATGTGTCCGTGCAAGGTGTTTCCGATCACGCCGCCCACGTCTTCGGATTTTCCGCCTTGGCCTCGGCAGTCGATTGCGGCGATGGTAAATCCCGCTGCTGCCCAGGCGATCTTGCTCATCCAATCACCCGCGTCGCCCGAGTATCCGTGCAACTTGACGATGGCTGGATTCGACTTGTTCGTTCCTGCATTCTTTGGCACGGCAAGCTTGGCGTGCACGGAGGCACCCTTGACGCCCTTGAACCAAAGCTCGTAGCAATCTGCCGCAGGATGGGTGAATTCAGCAGGGTACAGTTGGCAATCCGTGCCTAATGTTTCCATCTCGGCTACGGATTTTGTCCAAAAATCGTCAAAGTCCTGTGGACGTGGATTGCGCCCTTCATAGGTCAGAAGGCGCTCGAGGGGCATGTCAAACATCAATGGCATGGCAGAATCCTCAAGGTGGATTGTGATTACGAAAAAAGATGAAAAAATTAATCTACTATATGCCAAAATCCCTTGACATCAATATTATAAGAAAGATAAAAATCTGACGTGCTGAATGCTGAATGCTGAATGCTGAATGCTGAATGCTGAATGCTGAATGACCTGTCCCAAAACCTCCAATCCCGCCAGTAAAATGCATGTCACATGGTTTTTGAGTACGAAATGGTGAAAAAATCACTGTGGTTTTGCTACTATTCTTCAAGCGGAAATGGCATATTCTTCCCTGAAAAAAACACCGCAAAACCAACGAAAAAACGAGTGGATTTGATAAAGTCGCTGGAGAGCTTACATTTGAACTGGATTACTGCATCGTGCCATTAACAAAAGGAGGTTTCGACTATGAAAAGGCGGATGAAATGGATGTTTGTTGCGTGGTTGGTTGTGCTGGGACTGTTCCTGCACGGGCAAGAAGCGTGGGATAATGCTGAAGAGTTGTATCCAGGCTTCAAGCATATCTTCCAGGAACGAAAGGAACCGCGAATCATGAAAATCAATGTGATTCGGATTGACTTGACCACGCCTGGCTTGTACTTCGAGGCTACGCCGAGAGCCCCCGAATGGGGAACGAAAATGGAACCTGTTGAAGGACAACGAGAGATGATCATCAGGACAGTGCGACGAAAGACCCGTGACTTTTTGACAGATGCCAGGTCGGAAGGACACAATATGCTGGTGGCGGCAAACTGCAACGGTTGGGAACCCTGGTGTCCACCCTGGAACCAAAAGCATGGCTGTAATTTGGGGTTGATTGTTTCGGATGGGGTGCTGGTCAGCGAACTGAACAGATGCCCTTCGTTCGTGGTCTACAAGGACGGCAGAATCACGATGGAGGTGGTCAAGCAAGAGGCGATAGATCAGATTCATCTGGCGGTCACCGGGTTTGCCAAAATCCTTGAAGATGGCAACAACGTCGCAGGAGACAAGTCAAAGCATCCCAGGATGGGCTATGGCTTGTCGAAGGACTGCAAATATATGTACATCATGGCTATAGATGGCCGTCAACCAGGATATAGTGAAGGTGCAACGACGATTGAACTCGCCGAGTATCTGAGCGAATTCGGCGCATGGAATGCCTTGAACATGGATGGCGGCGGGTCGACTACGTTGGTTTCATGGGACGAGAAAGCCAAGGCTATCCGCAAGTTCAACCACCACAAAGGCAATGTTGAACGGACTGTTGGAGCCAACTTGGGAATCTGCGTCAAGCAGGCGAAATAACAATATGGTACAAAACTTGAATTCAATTTTCGCGAATAATTAGGAATTGACGATGATGCGCTTGCTTTGGCTGATCTTGCTTCCAACGTTGGTATCGTTCAGTGCCGAGACCATTCGGCAACCTGGGTATGAGTTTTGGTTCGATGGTTTTGGAGCAGGTCGGATTGTTCAGGGAACGACCAAGATTGAGTTGCCTGAATTGTGGGCAATTGCCATCGGCGATCAGCCGTCTGTGAGCGCCAGTGCATTCGTGAAAGAACCGTGGAATGCGCAAGTCGAGGTCAAACGCGAAGGGAATGCGCTGATTGCAACCTATATTGCAAAGGCATGCGTCCTGGAATTCGTCGCCGATTGCAAACCTCAGGAGATTGATTTTACGTTCAATGTCACGTCGACTGACCGCGAGATCAATCGTGTTGTATTGCCTGCGAAGAGTCATTTCCCGCTGGAAGGGATGGGCAAGGTGATCTTTCCGCAATATGGTTCCGAGACGAACGGGATTGCATTTCTTCCGGATTATTTCAGGAGACATACTGGGAATACGAAGTTGGTTTCCCAACGTGTTGGTCCCGAGCCATATGCCACATTCAGTGGGCTTGAACTCAATTATCTTCCCTTCAAGGAGCCTGAGAAGCCATTGGAAGTGACTGCCGAAGGCAAACAATGGTTTTCAGATGAGGCAGTCAAGGCGATTGAAGGCGCCAGCATGCGCGTTTGCAGGCCACCGAAGGAAGGGCATAAGGATCTGGTCCTGGTGAGAAATGCATCGGGTGACCTGATCCATGGAAATCAATATGGCGGAAAAGGCTGGTTCTTCAGGAATTCGACTGGTGGCTTCGGGCGAAATCCCATCGCCGGCACGCTTATGCTGGAAACCCTGGCGGGTCTGGCAAGGCAAAACCCGGAACTTTTGAAGGACAAGCGCTTCGCCGTGATAAGCCTGCCTCTGTTCAAGGAAAACATGTCTTGGGCGGCTTTGCGCGTGGGCGAATGGTCCGCTTTGCTGAACACGTCGAAGCTGGTTTCTCAGATGCGTGGCCAGGTTGTGATGATCAGGACGCCGGAGGAGTTGAAGTCGGCGTTGCAGGACAACAAGTTTGGGTTGATCTTGAATCCGTACAACGAATGGCTTGCTACGGGAACCATCGAGCAGCATCAATCATATGTCGCTGCAATCAAAGATTTTGTGATCAGGGGTGGTGTTTGGTGGGAAACAGGCGGAGTTCCATTCTATTTTTCGGCCGCCTACCAGGAGTACTGCTCGTACCACACCTTGTATCCTGCGGCTGTGGCGGACTTTGCGCAATTTCAGTTTGCCAGCGGCAACGTATCCATTTTCGGGATCCAGCCTATGCTTCGCCGACCTTGGGACAGGGAGCGTTACTGCACCCCGGTTACGCTGTCGATCACAGGGACGGGAACATCGGCGGATTATGTACATTCATGGCATTTCTACATTGACCAAGGCGGCACTTGGCGTTCTCCGAAGTTCCGCTGGCAATTCAATCATTCCAGCGCCCAGGCAGCCTTGGACGAGTATGCAATGATCAACGAGATCAACGTTCCGTTGTCGGCGAAGGAGGTTAAGCAAGGCACGCTTTCAAGATTGAAGGAAGCGATGCTTCTGAGGTACCGTGTCGGAAACGCGAAGCGTCAGATATCGGAATTGGATCACATTCCCCCAAGTTCCAACCTTCATTTTACGGAATACTTGAAAGGCGGTTTTGACAAGCAATACCCAGATCATTTGCCGCCAAACAAGAATTGGGGAACTGAAGACGACATGAAGGAATTCGTACGCATCGCCCATGAAAGGGGGCATCTTTCAATGCCGTACACCAATACGTCCTGGTGGGGTTCGACTCCCAAGGGACCAACGTTCATCGCCGCTGGCGAAGCCCCGCTGGCGAAGGCGAAGGACGGGAAGGCATTGACGGAAACTTACGGCAACAACCAAGGGTACTCGCTCTCGTTCCATCATCCCGCCGTCCAACAGGCGCACCGCAAGGTCAGAAGGCAAATGGCGCAGACCATGCAGCACGATATCCTGCTCCAGGACCAGGTCGGATCGCGTGGCTGGCGCGTCGACTTCAATCCCGTTGAGCCCATCAAGGGACCCAATGCGATGGACGGGCTTGTTTCCTTGTCGATGGAAGACATGGAAGAGGTGATGCTGGCTTGCGAAGACGGTTACGATAGGGTACTCAATATCGAAACCATCATCTGCGGGTCAAGTTGGGGGCAGGTGCCAGGAGACGGAGTCAATCGAACAAGACACAACAAACACCATTTTCCAAAAGGCGAATGGCAGTTCTTCCCAATTCTTGGATTCTTGGGACACGACAAGTGCCTCTTTACCAACCATGACCTTGATCTGTACATCATCGACCACGAGCGAATGGCGGCAATCCTCGCTTTCGGCTACGCAACCAGCGAGACTTGGCAGGCTGGATTGCAGAACACACCCAAGAAACGCGATTGGGTCTTCTGGGTCGATGCCGTACAGAAAACCGCATGTGCGGACTATGCAGGACGTAAAATGCTTGATTTCATCTATCTGCAAGAACATACCGCAGCTCCTGCTCCGCACATGTTGATCTATACTCGCTTCGATGGGGATATTTCCGTGCTCACCAATACCGGCAAAGCCCCAATCACGTTGAATGGATTGCTTGAACGGACTAAATTGCCTGATGGTGACAAGTCGTGGCTTGAGGGGCAGGTCATGCCCGGGTTCGGGTACTACGTTTGCAGTCCTCGCGTCAGGACGGGACACCTGTATGCCTCGGATGGAAAGGCAACATGTTTTGCCTTTAGGAAAAAGGAAGGTAGGTTGCTTGGCGGCCTGCGTGGCGAATCGGGTACGGTCCTGCGTATTCCAGTGCCAAATGATTGGACATCGCAAGCACTTCGGCTCCAAGCCCTCGGATTCCAGAATCAGGAGACTCAATGCCGGATCGAGTCGGGCTGGATGACTGTGGCAATTCCGGTCAAGGATCGTGACATCAAGAAGTTACCGGCTGAATTGAAGGTGAAATCCCCGGCAGCCTTGGGAATCCTGAAGCCTGAAGTCGTGATCTACAATCCGCAACCTTGCAAGGATGGGTATCAAAATGGACGCGCGTCCGACTTCAAGTCCGAGTTCGCTCGGCATTTTGCCAGAACCGATCTGAAAACTATCGAAGTGACAGATGTTCACAAGATGCTGAGTATGCTCAGGTTGCCATATGGTGCTTCTGGACGTCCCTTTGCCGTGATCAATCCCCTGACCGAAATCATGCCGGGCGTCGAAGGGGTCGAGTTCGATGAAATCGCCAAGGCTGTTCACGACTATGTGGTCAATGGCGGCATTTGGTGGGAAACCGGAGGTGCCCCATTCTTCTACTACAGAAAACTCAAGGAGGATGGGACCCATACCCAGACCGCTCTGGGATTCAGTGGCTTGGCACGATTTGGGCTGATGACGCAAGGTGTGGGGCACGACAATCCTGCCGAACACCTCAACGTGACAGAAATCGGCGAACAATGGTTCGGTCCCGAGAGGACACGCCGATTCAGGGCGAGCTACTCCAATATGTCACGTTCCTTTGAATCCGATCCGAATTCCGTGGTATTGATTCAATGCGATGCCGGCGCCAGCGATTTCGTGGCGCCGAATCGGTTGGGCGGTTGGGGATTCTTCGGAAACATCGGTGGATTCAGGGTGCCTGGAAATTTGGCGCCCGACATTGTGGCAGGCGCCTTGATTTACCTTTGGAACAATCCCTGGCCGGAACCCAGCCACGATGGCTACGAAGTGCTTTGGAGATTCTGAACAATTGCGCCTTGCATTTTACCGGCAAAGCCAATAGAATGACAGTTTATTTTCTTCGGTCTTCTGGTGATTTGGCGGTAAAGAAAAGGAACGTCAGGGGGAGCACGGTCATGGTCAGGATGCCTGCGACGACGACGCCGCCAGTTGAGGCGATGCCGATGCCCGCACGCAATTCAGAACCGATTCCCGATGCCAAAGCCATCGGAAGCATTCCAAGTCCTGAGGCAAGGACGAGCATCAGGACGGCTCGGAAGGTGTCTGACAATGCCTGGATCATCGCATTTCGCTTGGAATGGGCGGCTTCGACCAGTTGGTTCATTCTGTCGATGATCAGTACGGCTGCATTGACGACGACGCCGATGAGCATGACGATACCCAGCATGACGAAGATGGAAATGGCCGTATCGGCCAGTTTTAGGCTCCAAAAGATGCCGATTGCGCCAAGCGGGATGGTCAACATGATGATGATTGGCCTGGTGAAGGATTCCAGGATGGCGGCGAGAGTCAAGTAGGTCAGGAAGGTGGCCAGGATCAGCGCCTCCAGGAAGTCAAGGACGGACTCGCTCATCATTTCACCCATGCCAGCGACTTTGAATTCATATCCCGGGGGTAGGAGGTTGCTTTCCTCGACTTCCTTTTGGACTTGAGAGAGGATATTTCCGAGTTTTCCGCCTTCCTGCATTGTTCCCATGATCCTAACCATTCGGATCTTGTCAATGCGTTCGATTTGAATTGGAATCAGCGTAGGTTCCACGTTGGCGACGGCTTCGAGTGCGACCGGCTTTCCATCGCTTCCAGGCAGCATGAATCCCTTGACTTGGTCTTTTCCTGGTTGTTCCTTGAATTTCACTCTGATGTCGAATGATCTGTCACCACGTTTGAAGGTGGCGGCTTCGATACCTTCCAGGTTGCCCCTCATGATGGTTGCGAGTTGGGCGGCTGTCATTCCCAGGTCTGAGATTGTCGCTCTTTTGGGTGTTATTTTGAGCTGTTGTTTTCCGTCTCGGATCGTTGTGTCGATATTTGCGGCTCCAGGTTGTTTCATAGTAATGCCGCGGACTTTAGCTCCGAGCTGCTCCAGCTGCTCTAGGTCATCGCCTGCGATTTGGATTTCGATTGGGAATGCAAGTCCCCCCATGACTGATTCAATAGCAATTGTGAAGATGCAATCCGTCTCGTCGGAAAGCAGTTCATCGATCTGTTTGATACGGTCGAAGATGCTCCAATCGCGTTTTGTCTTGTCAACGAATTGGAGTTGGATTTGCGAGAGGTAGACCGCCTGTGAACCGGCGCCTGCGACCGCATCGACCTTTCCTGTTGAGGCTAGTGAGTGTTGGAGCGTCTCATCCCCGAATTTGTCCAGGATTTTCTTTTGGATGTCCAGGATTCTCTCATTTGATTTTTCGAGCGTATAGTCTGTTGGAAATTCGGCTTTGATGAAGATGCGTCCTCGGTCAGAATCTTCCGTGAAGTTGAATCCAAGTTCAGGAACTAAAGTCAAGGAATGGATGAATAGAATGATCGTTGCAATAGTGATGATTGCTATGATCATTCTTGAGTTGGCGATTTTCCTGATGATGTTCGCGTAGGCATCAGCCAGGTTTTGTTGCATTTTCATCCATTTTGTCGAGGCTGATTCCTTTTGTTTGCCGTTTTGCTTTTCTGGTTTGAGGATGACGGCGCAAAGGATTGGGGTGAGTGTGAGCGAGATGAAGATTGAGGCGATGTTCAGGATCAGCGTCGTGACCGCAAAAGGTGCGAAAAACAAGCCGATCACCGATGACATCATGCCGATTGGGAGCATCACGACGACGTTGGTGCCTGCGGAAGCGGCAACTGCCAAAGCGACTTCCTCGGTTCCGACCCGGGCGGCTTCCCAGGGATCCTCGTAGTCTTGGAGGCGTTTGACGATATTTTCCAGTACGACAATCGAGTTCGATACCAAGATGCCCACGGAAAGCCCTGTAGCCAACAATGTGGACAGGTTCAGCGAATAGTCGAATATTTGCTCTATGAAGAACATGGAGATGATGATGGTGAGCGGCATGGTGATGACAGCGATGAACGTGGCGCGAATGTTGCCTAGGAAGATGAACAGGAGCGCACCGCAGATGATAATGCCCGTGATGATGTCATCCAAGGTCGATTTGACCGTGGATTCAACGAATTCCCCGTTGTCGCTAAACCAAACCAATTCCATTCCGCCGGGAAGATTGGGCCTGATGTCTTCGACTCTTTGGCGGATTGTGTTCACGAGCTTGACGGCATTGGTTTCACCCTTCTTGATGATTTTCAGGATGATGCATGGACGGCTATCAATAAATGCCAGATCGCGCTTTTCCTCGGAACCCAGGGTGACGGTTCCCAAGTCCTTGATATATCGTCTATTGCCTTTGATGTTGGCGACTTCTAGGTTGGCAATTTCGTTGACGGTTGCGTATTCGGCGTCAAACTTGACCGAGACTTCCTGTCCGTGTTCCTTGACTCGTCCTGCAGGTAGCGAGAGGACGTTTGCCTTGAGTGCCTGGATGACGTGTGCGGACGTGAGGCCTGCGGCTGCCAGTTGCTCACGGTTGAGTTCGACGTGTACCTCCCGCTTGTTGCCTCCGATCAGCTCTACCTTGGCAGTTCCGGGGACTGTGGAGAACCGATCCGCAAGAGTGTTGTCCGCGTAGTCGTAGAGTTCGTCGATGGTTGCGTCTCCAGTGAGGCAAAGCATTACGGCACTAGTAGAGTTGACGTTGATTTTTTCGATGACTGGCCTTTCGCAGCCTGAGGGTAGGTCGTCGAGAATGGCGTCAATCTTCTCTCTGAGTTCAACTGCACATGTATCGACATCTTGATCAAGTTCGAATTCAAGTTGAGTTAGGCAGACGTTTTCCATGCATGTCGAGGTAACGTGCTTGAGTCCGTCCAGCGATGAGACGGCGTCTTCGATTTTCTTCGCCACGTCAACTTCCAGGTCTTGTGGTGTTGCCCCTACCCAGGTCGTGATGACGGTAATGTAGGGGATGTCGAATTTGGGCAATTGCTCCAGGGGCATTTTTCTGAATGAGTTTAGGCCCATGAACGTCAAAGCTATGAGCAGGCACACCATGGGTACTGGGTGCCTGATTGAGAATCCTGAAAGCGACATGATATTGTAGCTCCTGATCGTGAGTAGAATTGATTAGCGTTGGATCTTGTCGCCGTCCTTGACCAGATATTGACCTTCTGCGACGACCTGATCGCCTGGTTGCAGGGGCAGGTTTTGTTCGGGTTTCGGGGTTATTTCGGTGAAGCCATCCTGTTCGTATCCTATGTTGACCAGGAGCTGCCTAGCAATGTTGTCCTTTTCGATGAATATCAAGTGCCCCTGTGCTCGTTGGATGACGCTGTGTGAGGGAACTGCCAGCCCATCCCTGGTATCGAGGACGATGGAGATGCCGACCAACATTCCGGGAGCCAGAGTGGTGTTTCCCGGTACTTTGTCCAGCTTCGCCTTGATTTCAAAGGTTCTGAGGGTGGTATCGATTGTCGGTGCCTTGTACGTTACCACGTAGGTGCCTGCGTCCGTTCCGTTGGCGGCCAAGGCGATTTTCGTTTTGCCGACCTGGATGTTGTCGTAGTAGTTTCCCGGTACGAATGCGGTTGCCTCCAGCTTGTCCAGGTTTTTGATCTTGATGACTGGCGCGGATTTCGATGCCTGCTCTCCTGGTTCCTTCATTCTTGCGACGACGGTGCCTGTGAGGGGTGCCAGTATCGTGCAGTCTTCCAGGTCTTTTTTGGCGATTTGGTAGGCAGCTTCCGCCTGGGCGACCTGTTCCTTGGCTGCTTCCGCTTGTGCCATTGCCAGGTTGAGTGTTGCTTCTGCCTGTTCGCAGTTGGTCTGGTGGAGTTCCAGTTCGTTGGCCGTTGCGGCTCCTTGTTCTCTCAATCGCGTGAACCTGTCCATGTCCAGTTTCGCCTTTTTTGCGGCAGCCTTTGCCCTGTCGATATTGGCGAGTGCGACCTTGTGGTTTTGTGCAGCCACGAGGGCCGCTTGCCTGGAGACGATTTCGTTTTGCTCTTGCTTCCGGTTGTCAATCATGAAGAGTTTCGTCTTGTTGCTTTCGACTGCATCGCCCTCGTCAACCCAGATTTCCTCGAGGACACCATCGATTTTGGCAGCGACATTGGCATAGAATTCCGCTTCGAGGGTACCTTGTATGGTGAGTTTATTGACAAAAGTTATTATTTTTGCTGGTGTTGTCTTGACAGGAGTCGGCGGTCTTTCTGTAACGATTTCCCGGGCAGTTTCCTTCTTGCATGACATCAGAGCGATCGTGGCCAGGATAAGAATCAGTCTTGAGAAATATTTTCTTGAACGTTTCATTGCTTTTATGTGAGGTCTAGGTTGTTATTATGTTCTGGATGGGCGGGAGGTTCAGTTTTCTGTTTTTGGGCTAATATTTGGCGGCTCGATGATGCCGAGGGCCATTTGCAGTTGCGTCAGCGCGAGATGCCGTTCGAAGTTTGCCCTTGTGAGTGCTGTTTGAGCGTTGTCCCTTGCTGCTTGCGCCTCGAGCATGTCGTTTACGGTTACGAGTCCTTCGCGTTGTTTTTTGTAGTAGTCATCGAATTTCTCCTCTGAAGTCGTGGCAGCCAGATTGGCGATTGCATGTGCGTCAAAGGCATTTCTAACGGCATTGTCCGCCTTGACGACTTCGAGGATGATTGACAGGAAAAGGGAATCCCGTTCCCATTCGGCGCTTTGCTTCCTAAGCTTGGCGGCCTTGTAGCCTTTGAGTTTCGTGAATCCCTTGAAGACGTCCATTGTGGCGTTGAATCCACCGTAGAGGGAGTGGACGTGCTTTGCGAATGAATCCGTTGTCCAGGACGCATTGACGAAGGCGCCGATATTGGGGAGGAAGTTTGCGATTGCCATACGAACCATGTTTTCGTGAATGACGATGGCATGGTCGGCGATGGACAGGGAAGGATGCGAGGCGAGTGCGACGATGACGTTTTCCGCTGGTGTGTTTCTCGGTGGTTGTGGGTCGGGCAGGTTTTCACGTTTTAGCGTGAGTTTTGCTAGCGGGTTCAAGCCGATAGTCTTAAGTAATGATGCGTTTGCGGCTGCAAGTGCCCTTTTGGCGTGTTGCAGGTCTGCCTGAGTTGCCTCTTGGAGGTAGAATGCCTGTCCTGCTTCCCATTGCGCGACCAGTTCTTCGTCCGCCAGTCCTTTGATCCTCTTGTATTGCTCCTGCGCTGCCTGGAGTTGCGTAGTCTTTGCGGCGATCGTATCTTGCAGGATGAGGCATTCGAAGAAGGAAACGGTAGTTTGGAGCAGGATCGTTTGCCTGACCAGGTGTGCGGCGAGCTTGGTAGTGTCCTGGGCGAGCTTGGTGTTTTGGTAGAGGAAGTAAGCCGCTGGCACGAGCAGGGGCAGTGTGGTTCTTGTGCTCAGGCTGGAGTATGTCTTGTCAGCGACCTGTATGTCTCTTGACGATTGTGGAATGCTCCAGGTGGTGAGTCCTGCGGTCGCGGTAACTTGCGGAAGGAAATTGGCGAAGGCGATGTCCTTGTCAAGCTTGGCGAGTTGGACTTTCAGGTCTGCTTGCCTGGCTTCGTAACTTTGCGTCATTGCCAGCGCGATACACTGATCCAGCGACAGAGACTCCTTGAGTTGTTCCTGGGCAAGCTGGTCAAGCTCCGTGGAGAAGCGGCGCGTGTGGTCGTTGCGTGCCTGGGCAGGATCGTCCATCGTGGCGCAACCCGACAGAAACAGGATTGACAGCATGGACGCAATCCGAATGCAAAATGACTGGATATGTTTCGACATCGCCGTGGTTTTGTATTAATTTCACTTGGAAAATATAAATAATAATTACAATAATGAAAATCCTAGGGAAGTCAAGTATGTTGCGAGTATAATTTTAGGTGTTATTTTATGTTTTTCGCAAATGATCGCAAAAGGCAAAAAATACTTTGAACCTAAAAAAGCAGTTGAAACTGGATTTAATTCCCAATTGACTGATTATCAAACAGTTAGAAAGTTTATTCATTTCACCATGCAGGTGAATTGAAATGAGTCAGTCTTCCGTAGCGCCTACGGCGCAAAGTCATTGGCGCGGACCGGCCATCCGCAATCCACAAGGGCGGGACATGGCAGACACGGACGATGGTTCGGACGAACCAAGCCGTATTTGCATAATACATTGCGCTGCAAGCGCTTAACGATGCTTAACCCCAGGCTTTTAGCCTGGGGCGTGAAACCCACCCGAAGACCGTGCGTTGTAAAGGCACTGCAATCATAAGGCGTCAACTGCTTTTTTTAGGTTAAAGACATATACTTATAGCGTACAAGGCTTTGGTATTCTAAAAAACAGCGAAGAATTATTTCTTGGGCAATTGGAAATTTTCAGGGAGTTTTCGCATGGATGATTCGCGTTTGATGAGTGTATTGGTAGACGAGGCGTCAATTGGTCGTCGTATCGATGAATTGTCCCATGCGATTGCACGTGATTATATTGGGATATCTGGCTTGATTGTAGTTGGGGTAATGAAGGGTGCCTGCATGTTCACAACGGATCTGGTACGTGGATTGAGTCGTGCCGGGATGTCTGGGATTCGTGTTGAGTTTATTCGTGCGAGCACATATGGCAACGCGGTCAAGGGGAGTCAGGATCGTAGCCGCGAGATATCGATTGGCGAGTTGACCTGCGATGTGTCGAGGCGGAGGGTCTTGTTGGTTGATGATATTGTTGACCAGGGATTTACGATGCACGCCCTGAAGCGTCATTTTCTGGAGGCGTTGGGTGCTTCGGAGGTGCGGACGTGTGCGTTTTTGCAGAAGCGTTTGACGAATCCAACTGCAGAAGTTCAAGCGTTGCGTTCGTCTTTCCAGGTTGACTATTACGGTTTTGAAGTTGATGACACCTGGGTCGTCGGATACGGCTTGGATGTCGCCGAGGAATTTCGCGAATTGCCTTACGTTGCGGCCTTCGACCCACAAGCCCAGCGGTAAGTATCAGCCTTGCAACGACCTTGCTTCCGTGAAATCAAAATAAAAAAGGCGTCACCTGACTTTCATAGGATGACGCCTTTGTGTTGAATAGTGGATTTGTGTTATTTTTTGCCGAATGCTGCGATTTCGACGAATCGCGTGTCTTCTCCGGCTTCTCCGCCGCTGGTGAAGACTCGGATGTAGCGGGCTTTTTGTCCTTCGTGCTGGCCTTCCGGGTTGTGTGTATCGACGAGTTCACCCCACCATCCTGCGAAGTAGGTCGGGTCATCCCCCTTGCCAAATCCGGCGCTGTTATCGTAGTCGTTGTTGAAGACGATACGGCAGTTTTCCTTCATTTCCGGATCGTCGGCGATTTGCACGATGACGTCCTTGTAAACGACGGCGTTCTTGTAGTAGTGCCATATGACGACGCAGAAGATTTCCTTGACTTCGCCCAGGTCAACCTGGACCCACGAGAGTTCTTCGGGCATCATTTCGACGTAGTCCTGCTCGTTGCTCTTCTTGTTTCCATCGGTGATTTGGCTCAATTTTCCGGAGAGTGGTTCTTCGTCACCGAGGCAACTAGTGACTGGCTTGTTGAGTGCCAAGTTGACGAGTCCTTCAGGAACCATGAAGTCGTCTCTCTTGTCAAGTGTTCTTAGGTTTGGCGGTGGTTTGAATCCTTTTGGGTATCCAGGTGTAGCCCTTGTAACGGCGTCCGGTCCGAGTCCAAGATCGAGTGGGATCAGCTTGATTCCTCCTGCGAGGAAGGAATGGATTTGCGTATTGATGGCTTGCGAGAGGCTCCTGACGGTTGAGGACGCGCCGGTGATAGCCTGGACTGCGTTGGGAGCCTTGACTGCGGAGTCGATGATGATGCCGGGGACGCCATCGACAACCATGGGGAGATCGTTGAATTGCGAGACCCAGGTTTTGTCTGATATCATGCCGCCCAATCCAGGAGTTTCCTGGTGGTCATAGACTCTAAGGGCCTTGATGCGTTGCCTGTCAGGTGTGAAAGCCAGGATTCCCTTGAAAAGACCTTCGTGTCCATGTCCTTCGATTTCGAAGAGGAATGCAGCGAGTTCGCCTTTTTCGTTACGTGCCTCGAAGAGCGAAAGGTCACCCATGGTCTTTGGCTGGATGAGCTTGGCGAACTTTTCTGTTACAATTTCCTGCTTGTCCGAGGGATCCAGGAGTCCTGTGGCGTCCATCATCGCCTTGATGCGTCCGAATTCCTCGTTGGTCTTCATTCGTTCCGACCAGATGACCTGGGGGAAGGTTAGGAGGCAGGCTGAGATGGCGCAAGTCGCGAAGACGTAAATGATAGTGTAGATTGGTGAGTTTTTCATTTTGCGTCCTCCTTTCGGATGCGGTTGGAACCAATCATATCCAGGGAGGGTGCGATTGTGTTTCCGAACAGGATAGCGAACATCATGGCTTCTTGGTACTTAGAGAAGCATCTCATCAGGATGGCAAGGGTTCCCACCACAATGCCGTAGATGATTTTCCCATGCCATTTTCGCGGCGCGTTGCCGGGATCGGCGGCCAGGAGGACTGCAATTAGCAGGAAATTGTCATTGGAGAAGATTTGTTGGAGGTTGCCTTCCATCGGGAGCTTCTCAGTCGGGATGAGGTATGCCGCAATGAGATAAACAGCGAAAGCCATTGGGATGTAGATGGACAGCGATGTGGGCTTGGCAATGATGATGATAGCGAGGCAGGCCAGGATGAGCATGATGGAGAATTGCTGTGGCGCGCCTTCCATGGTAGCTAAGTTGCCCAGCGAAATCGCAACGGTGTCGGCGGGATAGCTGAAGAACATGAAGCCAAGGCCGACCAGGGCTGGGTTGAAGATGGCGTTCTTGGCGCCGCCAAAGGCTTCCTTGCCAAACACGGTGCCGAAGATCGCGCCCAGGAGGAGAATCCACCAGGCGATGTCGGGAGGCGCAAGAAGCGAAAGCACTAGGCCATAGACGCAACCGCCGCCCGTGACAGGCTTCTTGCGAACCCATGCGAAAACGAGTTCGACGAGCAAGCTAGCCAATGCGGCGAGGGCGCCATTGAACAAGGGGCGGTATCCGAAGACGGCGACGTTGAAGCCGGTCAAGAGAAGGGAACAGGCGAGCAGGGCGGCCAAGTAGCGTGCCTGTTCGGCGGATTGTTGGTCGGATCTGCTATCGCCAAGGATGATTGTATATGGACTCATGCGTATGTACCCGTTGTATTATGGTAGTTAGTGCGGCTTAGAATTCGTCTGCAAAAATATTGCAATCTTGGAACCCTTTTTGTGTCAATGTATTTCTTGCTGCTTCAAGCATTTGGGGTGGTCCGCAGAGGAACGCCTGTCTCTTGGGGTTGTCATTCTTCTCCAAGAGTTTTTCGACTGCCAGGTGGATGAATCCAGTTTCACCATTCCAATCGGGGCATTTTTCCGGTTCCGAGAGCGCGTAGCAGATCTTGAAGTTTGGCAGTTCCTTCTGGAGCTTTGTGAATTCTTCTAGATATAGAAGTTGGTCTGTGGTACGCGCCCCGAAGAAGAGCCATGCTTTCTTTTGCGGATTCGCTTGCGCGATATGCCTGAGGAGGGAACGCATGGGGGCCATGCCCACGCCGCCTCCGACGCAGACCAGCTCGGCTTCGGGATCCTGGTCCAGGATGAATTCCCCGTATGGACCTGTGAATGTGACTTGGTCGCCGGGTTGGATGGCGTGGAGATATGTTGAACCCAGCCCCTTTGGGATGAGTCTGACCAGCAGTTCGATGCTGTCTTGGTCAGCAGGCACGGAGGCGATTGAGTATGCCCTGAAGATGGTTTCCTTTTTGCTGGGAACCAAGACCTGGACGTATTGGCCGGGATGAAATTCAATGGCGTCGCCAGGCTGGAGCTTGAAGTGGATCTCCCGGATGTCGCCAGTCTTCATTGTAGCTTCATCGACTGTTGCGACGAATTGCTTGATGTTGAGGAATTCTGGTTTGACCTGGATTTCGATGTCATTGCGGATTTTGACTTGGCAAGCCAACCTTGTTCCGCATTGCTGTTCTTCTTCTGTTAGGTATGGTGTTTCTGTTGGGAGCAGGGGGCCTCCGCCGCTGAGCACCCTGGTTTTGCAGAATCCGCAGGTGCCTTGTCCACCGCATGCCGATGGTATGAATATCTTGTTGTCGTACAAGGCGTCGAGGAGTTTTCCTCCGCCTTCGACTTCGAAGGGTTCACGGTCGTTGACCTTGACCTTGCACGTACCGTATCTTGCGAAGAAATATGCGAGGACGAGAAGGAGGACTGTGAGTCCTGTTCCGATGACTGCCAGGGTCAGTATTGCTTGTATGTAGATCATGTTGTTATCCCAGCTCCACCATTCCAGTAAATCCCATGAAGGCAAGTGCCATGATGCCCGTGATGATGACTGTCGAGCCGAGTCCTTGTAGTGGCTCAGGGATGTCTGCGTCCTGGAGTTTGTTTCTTATCCCCGCCATCAGGCAGATTGCGAGGCAGTATCCCAATCCCGAACCCAGTGCATAGACGCCTGTCTTGAACAGGTCGAAGTTGAGGTTGGGATCGACCATCAGGAGGTTGACGCCCAGGATGGCGCAGTTGACGGTGATCAGCGGGAGGAAGATGCCAAAGCTGAAGTAGAGCGATGGGATGAATCGTTCCAGGATGATTTCGACGAATTGCACGAAACCCGCGATGACGAGGATGAAGATCAGGAATTCCAGGTAGGTCAAGTCGGCGTCAGGGAAGATTACCGATCCTTTGGCGAGGATTCCGTGGTGTATTCCGTAGTTGATCAGTGCGGTTGCGAAGGTTACGAACGTGACCGCGATACCCATTCCGAAGGAGGTTTTCATGTTGCGCGAAAGCGCAATGAAGGAACACATGCCCAGGAATTTGGACAACAGGATGTTGCTGGTGAACAGAGAAGCCAGGAAAATCAGCAGCGGACCGCCAGGAGTGAAGATTTCCATTTGGATGTTCGTCCTATTATAGAATTTTGTAAAAAGGGAAAAATTGATGAAAAAAATAAATTTAGCCTTCATGGTTGAATTATCAAGGAAAATGAAGGTTGATTTTCAGCATAATGCAATTTGGTTTGGTTGGAAAATTCCCTTGTGTACAATTGGGGTTGAACATTTGAACCCTATGTGATCTCAGGAAACCTAATCCAATCTCGGGAAAGTTGGGTGAGATCTGCATCGCCTGTCCGCAGGCGCGAACCATACTCCGTCAAGCAAGTCAGTCATGTCCGACTGCGACAGAGATGATAACAGCTGTTGCAGCAATTCCTGAATCGCTGCAACAGCGGAATTACCAGTTGTTCCAGCGTCGAACGCAGAAGCAAACCGAGCGGAGTAATTGCCGGTCTCAAAGCTCATGAAATTTTCCAAATGAAAATGAGGGTATCCTATATGTTTTCAATCTTCTTTTGCGAGAGAAACTGACGAACGCGCTTTGGCGACATGATGCAGCTGACGCTGGATTTCAGTAATTGGATAAAACTGCCAACTGTCATAGCTTACATTGTCAACAGAGCACATCAAGTTCATTACACGAGCGGCAAGCCGGATATCCAGAGGGAGTCGAGGATCCGACCAGGGGCATATGCGATTAATCCATTTGACCACCGGTCGAAGATTCCCCTCGCTGTCTATCAGCAGTTCCCACCCGCCGGAACAGTTTATGACATTGCCTGTCGACAGCTTCTGATCTTCTTTCGTCGGTGCTTCAATCCAGAGCTTGTGTCCGCTGAGCTTGCCGAGGAACAAGACATGTTCGTCCCCTAATCCTAGGTACTCATGAATATTCACAATGGCATACAGTGCATTGCGCAAAAGGGCGGCTGATTTATCATCAACAAATCGGAGCAGGATAGCCATCCTGGCAACCAAACCCAATTTGTTGACCTTCGCATTATGCAGGAGAATCGCAAAGTTGTCACTTGCCGTTAAGGCAGCCAGGGCGGGTACGTTCGGATGCTCGTAATCGGTCCAGTTCCAGAGCCAGAGGAGTATATATGGCAACAGTGGCAAAGCATCGACAAGTTGTTCTTTTACAGGGAGATAAGATACGGGATGTCCCTGGTCGAGCTGCAGAAACTCATTGTGCAGAGCAACTGTTTTTTGCCATTTCTCTGCAATTCCGGGGGTATCCTTGATCGTTGAGGCCAGCAGCTCTTCCGCTTTTTCCATCCCCTCCGATTCAATCAAAGCAAGGAGCGCGGCCGATTCTGACGGAAATGCCAATGCAGTCTTGCGAATAAACTCCTGATGCTTGCTTTCCCTTTGCAGGGCCAAGGCAAGCAGCGCGGATAAATTATGTGACGCTGTCTCTTTCAAGAAGGTCATGTCCCTGGCCCCTTGGTTCTTCATGGCCAGTATGACGGCAGACAAAATGGAGAGACTCGAATATGAACCGGGATATCCATCTACCTTCTCGATGATTTTCTGAATATTCTGGCGTTTCATAACGTCTGGGCAGGGAGGGCACCATTGAACATATTCAAATCGTGCTTCTGAATAATCGAGATGAGTTGTAAGAACCCTGGTCAAAACTGCCTGAGGAAGAGGGCAGCCTCGCTGAGCGAGTAGCTCTCCCATCAACAAGAGGGATTCTAATTTAATTGACATATCTAACTTATTGGAGGACAGCAGGATTTGAAACAGGGCGTTCGCGTGTTCCTGAGAATCTGCGGCAGCTAATATGAGCCAAAATGAATGTTTCCACTCGTTGTCGTTGCGATATACTTCCATTTCCATGAACAAGTGCCATGCCTTGCTGGTGCCCATCTGGCAGAGCACCTCCATGCCGCGATCATAAAGCTCATAATTTTCAAGGTCATATTGTTTTTTGCTGAAGCTGTAAACATATTCGGCCATTTCATCGCTTTTCTCCAGCAACCCCAAGGAAGTTATTGCCTCGATTTTACCGCCCTTTGTCATGGCATTTTGGAAGACCAGGTGCGCCAATTGCCGGTCTTCAACTGTACGGGCCAGCACCGCCAGGCATTCCTCTGCGAGCTCGGGCATCGACTCCAGGCAGGATGACTTGCCAGTACTGTCTATGGGTGGCCAAATTCCAAGCTCAGTGAGCAGGTTGACGCACTGCTGCTGACGTCCTTGGATGACTTCTTGCAGAACCGGGTGTAAAATCCGCTCACCAGGCTTCAGCTTTTGAACGCCATCGTCATACCAGAAAAGGCCTGATAGCTCCTCTGGAACTCCATCATCACCCGGTTGCATTCCAGTCTGCTCCGCAAAATCAATGACGAAAGCGTTAATGGCCTGGGCAATTCCTTTACGTCTGCTACTTGTAATGTCGGTATTGTCGGAAATGTACACCCGGTAGCCTATCAACTTGTAATCGGAATTGACACAGACCAATTTTCGTGCCAAAACCTGACCATTAGCATCCACGGCGAAAACTACTGCTTTGTTGGCATCGTATGCGTTGGCCAACACAGAGTCACAGTTAAACTTGTCTAAGCTCAGGCACGTCCCAAAGTAACTTCCCATCAGAAAGATTCGGAACGGGTCGGAGGAAACACAAATCTTGATAGGCAACCCATCGATGTCAACCTCACAAGTCTCAGGACAAAACCAGGCTTTGATATTGATCCTGTCTGATGCCTCTTTTACCCAGCCGTTGTTGCGGGACAGGTGCTGACGATAGTCCGCCCCGTGCTGCTTCCATCCATCAACCAGCTCATAAAAGGATCCCCGGGGCTTCTCTTCCAGTCCCCTTGACCAGACAATGATAGCCGTTACCTCGTCTTTGGTAAGGAAGGTTGGCGGCGTGCTGCCAAATTGCCGTGCCCATATACGTTGTGACTCTCGCCAAGTCAGGTGACTTACCGCCTCAAGTGCAGTATGTGCGCACACCTCACGCAGATGTTTAAGCAAGCGTCCCACTGCAGGTTTATGCGACACACAGTCACGGGTCTCAAATAACTCCAGCTTGGCAGTCGCTTGTTTAAACAGTTGACCTGCATCACGCATCTTGCGGAGATATTCGATTTGTTGCCGCTGCCGATCAGCCTGATTGAGCATTTTGCTCACGGTTTTTGGCAGAGTTGGTTCCTTGCCACACAGCTCCTGGTAATAGCTCAGCTGGGACAGCCAGGGATAAACCTCGGGAGGTGCATCGCCAACAAGAGTATTCAAAACATCCGTTTTGGGCGGCTTGGCCCAAAGTTTCACTTTCGCCCGGAAATTTGGGCTGGCGTTTGCCAGGATCAGCAGGTGAAACAGGCTGTTCCATGCCCATCGGGCAAGATTGAGGTTCAGGGTTCCCGTCTCAAGCGATTGCAGCCACATCGCAAAGGTCTTGATGATGTCCATGCTTTTTTTCTTGCACACCAACTCGACAAGGTTGTACAGATTATTGTCGCCATCCTTTAGGCTGTCGATTGTCAGCCCGGCTTTTCCCAAGGCAGAAATCAGACTGCGAAACGGCTGTGGCGACAGGCCTGCTTCGGCAATCTTGTCCGCTAGGTGGTACCTCAAGTTCTGAAACGTCCAGAGGATACTGTTGACATCTTCCCCGTTTACCAGAAACTTGCGGGTAATTCTGAAAAAGTCATAATGTATGCTAGGCATGTCCTGCAATGCGCAAAGCAATTTCTCATAGCCTGTCTTCAGGTGTTGATCATAAAGCTCCCAGATGGCGTCGATCCGCATATCACCTATCCCGCTCTCGCCATTGGAATGAAACAACCATTCCGGCAATGGTGCAGTTGCCCCGTCGGTTGCGCACAGTATCGCGGCTGCAACAACAAGCTGAGGCGGAAGTAGCAAGTGATTATTTGCGGCTTTGATGCAATTGTCGATGATGCTCTCGATGTGAAAATCACGGGCGCGCGAAGGAAGGCTGAAATCGAATTCAACGCGGATGTCCATTGGAATGCTGTTAACGATTTTGCGGACAGCATTCGCAATTGCTTTCGCGGAAAGGGAATCGGCTCGTTTCTGCAAGGACTTGAGGCGTGGGAGCACACGGGCAAAATGTTGTCGCTTTTCGTACTGGCTTTGGCTTTCCGTAAAAGGCAACAGTGAATGGTGAAACCGAATTCCAGCTTTTTCGCCAGCGATCCAGGCTACCAGCTTCTCTAGCCAGTTCCACAGGGACTCGACAAAAGGAACAGAAATACCATTGCCGGATTCAGTGATATTGACGCGGACGTACGGAGCACCATCTATCGGGATTCCCGCTTCATATTTGCGGTAGATATCCCAGAGTCATTTCGAGGTTGTGCGAGATGCGCTCGACCTCGTCCTTCCACTGCTGGAACTTCTGACGCCTTTCGCTCGTCTTTGCCTTGGGCTTCTCATAGTCATCAATGATTTTGCGCCATTTCTGAAGTCCGCGTCCCCAGGCACTCAGATTTTCATTGTTCATGGGGATGATCCCGCTGGGATGAAATCCCAAATCCAAGGGGGTAGGAACAGCGGAATCTTGCGGTGGTTCCGTCAAGTCGGCCAGGCAGCTGCGGAGCTTTTGGAAATCAGGAGAACCTGAAACCAGATAAATCCCGTTGCGCGATATGAATACACGGTCTGTGATTTGACGCGCAAGATCCATTGCCCGACGGGCAATTTCTTCGTCTCTCGGTTGGGTTATTCGCTTGGCCATTCTTAATCACAATTGCGTAATGCCAGGCAGGTATCCGCATCGATGAATTAAACTCTTGGAAAAGTATGCACTGCCGTTGATTTTGTTCTGCCGTTTAACTTGCAGCTTGGCAAAGAAATCATTTTAATACTCATAGAACAATATAACGCAGGGCGTTTGCATTGTAAAAGGCAAAAACTTATCATGTTATTTTATGTAACTGGACAATGCAAGAGAACTTTTTTTATGTACCACGTGAGCTTACTCTTTCAAGTCATCAAATCTGCCGAGGGATTTCGGATCCGATAAAAATATTTTTTCTTCGGCTACTTCGTTTCAAGTGCACAGCTTGAATAGATTGGCATTTGCAAAGTCGCGAATTAGGTTGGGCATCCATCTTGAATTCTGCCGTTGTTCTGTCATCTTAGGATTTTACGAATTGCTTATTTCATGTTCGGCATGTCAAAAAATTGGACAGGTTAAGGAGATTTTTCGATGCGCAGGATACTTTTAGGAATGCTGGGTTGCCTGGCGGTCTTTGGCATGGAGATTGGGTTTACCGAGTCTGGCGGAATATCGTCGATTAGATCATCTGGTGTCCGCCTTGGCTTGTCGGGACCTGGCGGTTTCTCAGTTTGGGAGTACGAGGTTGCTTCAGGCAAGATGGTTTCGCTTCTCAAGGAGGATTTTTCGGGTGACGAGAGTTGGAAGCCTTCGAATCAGGGGCGTATTGACGAGAAGGCTGGTTGCGAGCGGCTTTTCGAGGACGGGAAGGCATTCGTCAGATTCGGGAGCGGCGAGCGGTACGGCCATGGGTGGCAACCGTCCATGCCGATTGCCGTCACGGCAGGCTCGCGTCTGGAAATCGCCTTCCACGGGAGGGTTCCAAACAAAACAAGCAGCTTCATCATCTACGTCAAAGCGTATGACAAGGAAGGGAAGGACGTGACGCCGGATGTCGGCGCTCCTTCCGGATGGGGGTACTCGATCTACACCAAGACCCACTACATCGCCAGCAGGCACCTGAAAACAGTCAACCAATGGGAGCAGGTTCCCTTGGACTACCTTGTTCCCGAGGGAGTCCATGCCATCCTGCCAGTAATTTGCCTATGGAGAGGCGACTATGCGGACTGTACCGCCTTTGAAACCGTGGTCAAGGGAACAATAAAGCGACGACAAGTCGATTTCGACAAGTGCGAACTCAAGTCGGATGCGGAAAGCAAGAACGTCACCTTGGGGATGACCAGCTCCAAAAGCCAACTTGAACTCAAGGCGGTGATTCGCGGTACGAATGGTCGGGTGGATATTGAGGCGACGGTTTTTGATTGTGCCAATCCGCCAAGGCCGAGGGCGCTGGGCGTCGATTTCTCGTTGCCTGTCCAAATCGAAGGCTGGAACTGGCATCCCAATTGGCGCGAGGACAAGGCGATCAAGGCGGATTCAGCGTTTTCGCAGGTGGTGACCGTGGGAAGCCAACCTGTGTCGGAATACCCCTTTACGTCCGTGTCGAAGGATGGCATTGGGATTGCGTTGGGGACTCCTTTCGACGCTCCTGGGTACGAGCATCGGGTTGTCAGCAAGGATGGGATTGTCAGCAGGACTGCCGTTGGGATGCTTCCGATCTCAGGCAAGTCACGTCCTGCGCAGATTCGTCTTGTAGCCTTTTCGTTTGGCGGGACTTGGGGATTCCGTTCTGCGGCACGTCAGTACTATGCTCATTTTCCTGAAGGCTTTGCTTCCCGGACCGAGGTTGAGCGCGAGGGGTGCTGGCTGTGGCCTGTCGCGCCATCGAAATTGCCTGAGAATCCCGGTGATTTCGGACTTGGTTTTTGGGAGGCGAGCGCGACTGTCGGGAGGCGACCGGCTGAAATTGCGCGTGCCCATGAAATCGGCTTCGGCGTCTATCCATACACCGAGGCGTGGGGGATGAGGCAGAAGATCGCCGATCCTGGTCCAAGGCCGGCAGACGATCCAGAGGGCTGCTTGGTGGAACTCCAAAAGTGGCCCGAGGATGAGCAGGCAAAAGAGATTTGGTTTGACGCCCCAAGGCATATCGCCGCCAAGGCGGCGCTCAATTCGCTTCCCGTTACCCCGGAGGGAAAACACCCCTATGCGGTCGATCAGTACGACAGCTGGTTCCATTGGTGGAGGACAAACCCAGATCCTAGGATTCCACAGCCAAACAGGGCCTCAATCTGCTGGGACTATACCATCGCGCTCAATGACAAGGACATCGATGGAGTCTATCTCGATAGCCTTAGCTACGGTTTCGCGTCGATGTACCTTAATATAAGACCCGAACATCTGGCGGTGATCGACGAAAACCTGACTTTCGATGCCAATTCAGGGATGCCGTGCGCCGATGGAATGCAGCACCAGGTCGCTTTCGTCAAATGGCTGGCAGGCAAACTCCATAAGAATGGACAGAAACTCTTCGGGAATATCTTCGGAATTGCCCATCGGTTCAACGCCCCGCTCATTGACATTTTCGGCAGCGAGGTTGGAAGCTGGGGCGGCAGGCGTCCTCTCAAGTGCGTCCAGTCCGACGCCGAATCTTGCCTAAAGAGGTTTTACGCCTACAGGCGACCTGTTTCCAATCTCCTCCAGGAAGGCAGCTACACCAAGCCAGCTACGGAGCTGACGGCTGAAGAGGTCGCCAGATACGTCGAACACCAGATGCTCTATGGATTCTATCCGGGGATCAGCACGATTGGCGGAGAGGAGGCGCCAGGCTACGCCAAATGGAAGCGATACTTCGGGCCGACAAGGCAATGCAATCGTGACAGGGAGCTGTTCAAGCAGGCTGTCCCGCTGATCAGAAGACTCAATAAGGCAGGGTGGGAACCCGAAACACTCCTCAGATGCGACAGCCAAGACGTCCTCATTGAACGATTCGGCAATCCCCAAGGACAGGAAATCCTCTTTACCATCAGAAATGAAAGCGACAAGACCACCACGGCGAAACTCGTCCCCGATCAAACGCTCCAACTCAAAGAACTCATAATCGTCTATGGACAAAAAGACGCAATCCGACATGGTGAAGCAGGATGGAGCGCGGAAGTCCAGCCGAGAAGAACAGTCGTCGTCATCGCCAAGTAGTCGCCGCAACGAGTCAACAGATCACTTTTGTTTCAGCAGGGGCTTGAGGTATTGTCCGGTGTAGGATTCCGGTGTTGCGGCGACTTCCTCGGGGGCTCCTTGTGCGACGATCGTTCCACCTAGGTTTCCGCCTTCGGGACCAAGGTCGATGATATGGTCCGCGACCTTTATGACGTCCAGATTGTGCTCGATGACAAGTATGGTGTTGCCATGGTCACGAAGGGCTTGGAGGACATTGAGGAGCTGTTCGATGTCCGCGAGATGGAGTCCTGTAGTTGGTTCGTCTAGGATATAGAGTGTATGTCCGATTGGTTTTCGCGCCAATTCCGTAGCGAGCTTGACCCGTTGCGCTTCGCCGCCGGAGAGAGTTGTCGCGGGTTGACCCAAGCGGATGTATCCGAGTCCGACGGCCTTCAGTGTGTCGAGCTTCGACTTGACTTTAGGGATATTGTCGAAGATTTCAGACGCTTGGTTTACGGTCATGTCAAGGACTTCTGCGATTGTCTGTCCTTTGAATCTGACGTTTAGCGTTTCCCTGTTGTATCGTTTCCCGTGGCATTGTTCGCATGGGACGTAGATATCGGGCAGGAATTGCATTTCGATTTTCTGTATTCCATCTCCCTTGCATTCCTCGCATCGTCCTCCTTTCACGTTAAAGGAAAATCTTCCAGGTGCGTATCCTCGCATTTTCGCGTCGTTGGTCATGGCGAAGATTTGCCTGATCGTATCGAACATTCCAGTATAGGTTGCTGGATTCGACCTCGGTGTTCTTCCGATTGGCGATTGGTCGATGACGATCATCTTGTCGATGTGCTCCAGTCCCACAATATCCTTGTGTTTCCCAGGCCGTTCGGTTTTGAGGCCGAGTTTTTGGCAGATTGCCCGATTGAGGATCCTGTTGACGAGGGTTGATTTTCCCGACCCCGAGACGCCTGTGATGCAGGTAAAGGTTCCCAGCGGGATGCTGACGTCAATGTTCTTCAGGTTGTTTTCGCTTGCGCCCTGGATCGTGATCTTGTTGCCGTTGCCGGGCAAACGCTTGGCAGGAAGTGGAATCTGGCGCGTGACGTTGAGGAACTGTCCCGTGATCGACTCCTTGCATTGGGCGACCTCTTCGGGAGTGCCTGCGACAACAAGATGCCCGCCCTTGATTCCCGCGGCGGGACCAAGGTCGACTAGGAAATCAGCCGCCTTCATCGTATCGATGTCATGTTCGACGACGATGACGGTGTTTCCCAGGTTCCTGAGCCTGGCGAGGGTGTCGATCAGCTTGTTGTTGTCCCTTTGGTGGAGTCCGATTGAAGGTTCGTCAAGGATGTAGAGGACTCCCACGAGACCGGAGCCGATTTGCGAGGCCAGTCGAATCCGCTGCGCCTCGCCGCCTGATAGCGACCCTGATTCCCGGTTCAGGGTAAGGTAGTTGAGTCCAACGGACCTGAGGAAGCCGAGTCGTGCCGAGATTTCCTTGATCAGGTCTTTTGCGATCGTTTGCTTTGCGCCTTCGAGTTTCAGGTCGTTGATCTGTTCGAAAGCCTTGTCGATGGACAGCGAGCAATACTGGTGGATGTTCAGGTCGTCTATGGTGACGGCCAGGTATTCCGGCTTGAGTCTAGCTCCATTGCAAGCTGGGCAGGTGACGAAGGTCATCTGCTCGCGCAACCTGTCGCGCATCTCGTCGGATTCCGTTTCGGAGAATTTTCTGAGCAAGTTGGGGATGATTCCTTCGAAAGGCTTTCTCCACTCGTTCATTTTACCTCTCATGTAATAGTCGAAGACGACGATTTCGTCTCCCGATCCATTGAGCAGGATATGTTGGATATTATCCGGGAGGTCTTGCCATGGAGTTGTCAGTGAGAAATCGTAGTGTTTGGCAAGGCATCTCAGGTAGTGGTTGTAGAGGAGGATTTGCCTGTGTCCTCCTCGTCTCCAGAGTGGGATTGCTCCGTTCTTGATGGAGAGCTTTGGATCTGGGATGACTGCTTCCGGGGTAAAGATCAGCTTGGCGCCGATTCCGTCGCATACGGGGCATGCCCCATATGGGTTGTTGAAGGAGAAGTTCCTTGGGAGCAGTTCCCCGAATGAGAGGTTGCAAGTCGTGCAGGCAAGGTGTTCGGAGAGCTGTTCTTCGCTCCAGCCGGATTTTTGGTTTGGGTCTTCGACGAGCAGGTTCAGGATCCCGTCGCCTTTTTTAAGTGCGAGTTCGACGGAATCGGTCAGCCTTGTTTCGTTGGTCTTGCCTGTGACCAGCCGATCGACGACTGCTTCGATCGTATGGCGCTTTGTCTTGGCGATTTTCGGGATTTCGTCCAGAGAGTGGATTTCGCCGTCAAGCCTGATCCGGGCGAAACCGTCCTTTCGGATTGCGTCGATGATTTCGGCGTGTTCTCCTTTTCGTCCGTTGACATAAGGCGCGAGCAGCATCATCTTGCGTCCTTCCGGGAGTTCGAGGATTTGCCTGCAAATGGCGTCTGCGGACTGGGGGTGGATCGTCCTGCCGCATTTAGGGCAGTGCGGCGTTCCCACATGGGCGTAGAGAAGACGGAGGTAGTCGTAGATTTCAGTGGTGGTTGCGACGATTGACCTGGGGGAACTGGATGCCGTTCTCTGCTCGATGGCGATGGCGGGGGAAAGGCCTTCGATGTGGTCAACCTGAGGCTTTTGCATTCTGTCAAGGAAGAGCCGGGCGTAGGCGGATAGCGATTCGACGTATCGCCGCTGTCCTTCGGCATAGAGGGTGTCGAAGGCAAGCGACGATTTGCCCGATCCGCTGAGTCCTGTGATGACCGTCAGCGAGTTCCTTGGGATTTCCAGGTCGAATCCCTTCAAGTTGTGTTGTCTTGCCCCGAATATTTTGATGGCGTCTGGCATGGTGGTTTGCTTGGGTCTAAATTGCAAGCGACCTGGTTCACGATTTGTTCGAGTGACCAGGTCGCAGTGGGATGTCTAGTTGTAGGATTAGCCCTTTCGGTTGTCCTTGACTCGGACGGCCTTTCCTTCGGTCTTGGGGAGCGATCCCGGGGGGACGAGCTTGACTAGTGGGGTGAACAGGATCTCGTCGCTGAGTTCCCGAGCGATTTTATGCTGCAGGGTTTTGAGCTGGGGATAGTCGTCGGTAAAGAAATCCGGATGGAGTTCAGCTTCGACAAGCATGGTATCTCCCTCGGGGGTTGCATCTAACGTAATGAGGTAGTCGTTTGCGACATTGGGGATTTTCATGAGGATTCGTTCGATTTGAATCGGGAACACATTGCATCCCTTGATGATGAACATGTCGTCCGAGCGTCCCTTGATCCTATCGATGCGCCGCGCAGTTCGTCCGCATTTGCAGGGTTCCGCGATGATCCTGGTGAGGTCTCGGGTTCTGTATCTGATGACGGGCATTGCCTGCCTGTCTAGGGTTGTGATCACCATTTCTCCGATTTCGCCTTCGGGAACCGGTTCCAGAGTCTCGGGATCGACGATTTCAAGGAGGTAGCAATCTTCCCAGATATGCATTTCGGCTTGGTATTGACATTCGAATCCGACTCCCGGACCGTTCATTTCCGTCATTCCGAAGGAGTTGAATGCCTTGCAGCCGAACATTTCCTGGATCCGTTGCCTGGTTTCCTCGGAATGTGGTTCGGCTCCGATGAAAAGTCGCTTGAGCTGCGTGTCCTTCTTGGGATCCAAGCCGTTTTCCAGGAAGACGGCGTGCAACCTGCCAAGGTACGACGGGACGGAGTGTGCGCAAGTGGTGCCGAAATCGCGCATCAGCTTGATCTGGCGCTTGGAATTGCCTGCGGCGGCGGGAATGGTCATGCAGCCGAGCTTTTCGGCTCCATACTGGAAGCCTAGGCCACCGGTGAAGAGCCCGTAGCCGCTCATGTTTTGGAAGATGTCGCTGGAGCGCGTGCCTGTGGCGAACATCGACCGCGCGACCAGGTTTGCCCAGGAATCCAGGTCGTGGCGATTATAGAGAACCGCGGCGGGATTTCCCGTTGTTCCCGAGGTGCAGTGCATCCTGACGATGTCGTCCTTCGAGCAAGTGAGCAAGCCGAAGGGGTAGTTGGCTCTCAGGTTGTCCTTGGTGGTGAAGGGCAGGCGCCTGATGTCGTCAACGGTCTTGAAATCTTCGGGCTTGAAGCCAATGTCGGCGAATACCTTTGAATAGAACGCCGACTGCTGGGCCCTGGCCAGGACCTTGCGCATTTTTTCCGCCTGTAGTTTTTCGAGTTCCTTTCTTGGAAGGGTTTCGACTTCGGGTTGCCAGAATGAGTTTTCCATGATGAGGTGCCTGCTGTGATGTGAATGGGACTAGTAGTAGCCGTCGAAAATTTCCTTGTTTTCGGGCTTTCGTAGTTTTTTTATGGCTGCGGCTTCGATTTGCCTGACTCTTTCTTGCGAGAGTCCCAGTGAATCCGCGATGTTTTGCAGTGTTTCCGTATCTTCGCCATCGAGTCCGAATCTTTTGATGATAATGTAGCGTTCTCTTGGCGTCAGCTCGTCAAGCACCTTGTTGATCGAGGATTTCAGGGATGCTTCGTCGGCGACCTGCAGGGGTTGCGGACTAGATTCGTCAGGGATGGTTTCAGCGATTTGCTTGTCTTCTTCCTGGTCGGCCTGAAGCGAAATCGGCTGTTGCGACATTTTGATGAGCGCCCGGACTCTTGCCTCGGGGAGTTTTAGGTCTTGGGCTATTTCCTCCGGGGTGGGCGTCTCTCCATTTTCTTGGAGGAGGCGCTGCTCTGCGGCCTTGATGTCTCTGATTTGCTTGAGCGTATTCGCGGAGATTCTGACGACCCTGCTATGGTTGGTAATCGACCTTGTGATCGCTTGCTTGATCCAATAGGTCACATACGTGGAGAGTTTGTGTCCCAGCCTGTAGTCGTAGTTTTCGACTCCTTTCATCAGTCCGATGTTGCCTTCTTGGATCAGGTCGGAGAAGGACAGGCCGGAGTGATGGTATTTTTTCGCGATTGAGATGACGAGCCTGAGGTTTCGTTCCACCAGGATATTGGCCGCTTCCTGCTTGAGCTTGAGCAGGTTGTCCAGTTTCGCGCTGAGCGTTTCCCAGGCGCTGTCCGAAATGAACAGCCGTCTTACGTCGTCATCCTTTAGGTTTTCCAGGCATTCGTTGGTGAATAATTCCCTTGTGTTGAGGATTTGGAAGATGGCGAAGAACTCCTTGGCATCCTTGGGGTTCTTCAGGTCGAGGTCCTTGACTTGATCCAGAACGGAGTCCATGACCTTTCGTATGTCATTATCTTCTTGTGTATCAGCGAGTTCCAAGTAGTTGCTTATACGAAGGTCGTATTTTTTCTCGTTGAGTTTCAGCAGTTCATGGAGAATGAGCCCAGGGTATTGGTCAACAAGTTTCTTGAGTTCGATCTTGCATTCCAGAAATTGCCTTGCATAGACGACGACTTCGTCCGGGGTGAGCCTGGGAATCCCGCCCACTTCACAGATGTACGCAGATTCGACTTGCCTGTTCAACGCACGTTGCTTCCCGTCCACCGGTAGATTGCCGGGGGAAATTGGTGAAGAGGCGTTGATGGGGTCGTTGGTATTCAAAATCGTAATGCCACAAGGGCGGAGCTATAGAATGACTTTTGCCAGAATGTACGCCATAACGGAAAGAATGGCGATGAATGTAGCGCACAGGCCGAGCATCAGGTAGTACATCCCCTTAGAAGCGCCGGGATCTTTCCTGTTGGCGGCCGCATTGCTTGAGGCGATAGAAGCATGCGATGAGAACCGGATGCCCTGGACAAGTTTGACGGGCGTGTCCGCCATCACGATGACATCGTCAGGCTTGATGGTGACTGGCTCCTCGCCAATTTCCTCGCCGTTGATGTAGGAGGGATTGTCCGGGTTGACGTTTTGGTAGGTGACTCTGTTTTGCAGGACATTGATGTAGGCGTGGATACGCGAGACGTCCAGCGTCCTGACAGTGACGTAGTTGTCATTTGACGCACCGACGGTATTGAGTCCTGGCCAAAGCACCGCCCTGTTCTGGCCGTTTTCGGTTTGAGCTTCCCAGGTCAGGTCGTAGCTGGATGGTTTGGCGGTTGCTCCGACGCATAGGAAGAGCCTGGTAAATCTGAAAACCGAGCCTTCCGTTAGGTCCGCCGTGGTCATCTTCACCCCATCCTTGTACATCCCGTAACGGCTTCTATTGGTGACAGTCCACTTGAAAGCCTGCCTTTCAATGTCAAGATGATGTCTTGACACAGAAGTATCTGCAACGGTTCTGAGGCTGACAGAGCACTTGGACGATCGCCCAACGGTGATGATGGCGCCAAAATCGTTTGTGTTGAAGGCTGCAAGCTCGGTACCTTGTGCGTTGTAGATGCGGCATTCAGGCATAATTTTTAATGGTTATGCGGTTGAACCGTGGGTTAGGATTTATTTCAAATGGATTTCGATTTTCAATGGTCTGTGGTCCGAGGCGAGTGGTTCCTGTACGACTTGGATATCCTCCAGTTCCCAGCTGTGGGCTGGTGCGATGAAGGCATGGTCAATTTCACGGCTTGGTTTCGGAGCCGGGAACGTGGGGAGCGGTTTGCCCTTGGTAACGTACTTCCAGGATTTCGTCAATTCCAGGAAGGTTTCGGAGTTTGGCGTGCAATTGAAGTCGCCGACGAGGATCGCAGGAAGGCCGTCCAGCTTCTCCATCCATCCGGCGATGATTTTGGCGGATTCGATTTGATGTTGCTGCTGCAGGTCGAAATGCGTGTTGACGAAGACGAATGGCTTCCCTTCTTTCGTCTTGGTTTGTATGGCTAGGAGCGTCCTGGGTTCGGCGCCGGGCAACGGAATGTGGGAATGCATGGTGGCATCCGGATCCCTTGCCAGAATCGCTATTCCGTATTCGCCTCCTTGGAAAGGAATGGCCTTGCCGAAGAAAGGCTTCATGCCCGTCAGTGAACCCAGAGTGGTCGCTTCGTCAACGAGTCCCGAACGCTTGGCATTCAAGTCCACCTCCTGCAAGCCGACCAAGTCAGGGGCTTGGCGGTTGATCGCGTCCGCCGTCCTTTGCAGATCCAGCTTGCCGTCCATGCCGGTGCCGTGGCGGATGTTGTAGGATAGGATTGTAATCGGTTTCGTATCCATGTTCTTGTTGTCTTGCGCCCTTGCGATCCCTGCCAATGACAGGCAAAGCAAAAGGACGCCGGCAGCCCTGCGTAGAGTCAACATTCGTCCAGCGCCTTCAGGTCTGCTGCAATCGCTTGCTTGACGTGGTCCTTGATGCTTTCAAGGTCAATCAGGCTGAAATCCTTGCCTTGGTCGCGACGCTTGAATTCAACCTGGTTGTTCGCCAACGTCTTCGGGGAAATCGTAATCCTGAAGGGAACGCCGATCAGGTCCGCATCCGCAAACGCAAACCCGGCCTTTTCGCCCCGGTCGTCATAGATGACCTCGACGCCATCCGCCATGAGGTCGTCGTAGAGCTTTTGGCAAGCTTCCTGGACTTGAGGCTGGTTGTGGTTGAGTCCGACGATATGGACATGGTAGGGGGCAATCGTTATCGGCCAGATGGGACCGTAGTCGTCATGGCACTGTTCAACCACGGCTGCCATTGAACGTGCGACGCCGATGCCGTAGCATCCCATGATCATGGTCTTGGACTTGCCATCCGCATCCAGGTACTTGCAGCCCATGGGTTCGGAATATTTGGTGCCCAATTGGAAGATGTTTCCGACTTCGATGCCCTTGAGCATCTGGAGCGGCTCTCCTGTGACTGGGCAGGGATCGCCTTCGCGTACGGTGGCGATGTCGTCCACGACTATGTTCGCCTTGGCGTCGTCGTCAACGTCCCTGGCGTAATTGAAGTTGAGGCAGTGGTAATCCAGCTTGTTTGCTCCGACGACCAAGTTGGAGGACTGGGCTGCGGAGTGGTCGATCACGATTTTGATCTTGTCCGAAGGTTTGATGTTGAGCAGCGACGCGAATCCTGGGACTGCCCCGGCGTCCTCGATCATCGCGTCATTTGCGAATTCCAGTTCTGGAGACTGGATGATTTTCTTGAGCTTCGCCTCGTTGATTTCCAGGTCGCCTCGGATGCATGTGAAGACGAGGGTTCCATCTTGCCCCTTGTAGAAGACCGCCTTGCAGGTTTGCGAATGGTCGATGCCCAGGAAAGTCGCCAGTTCGTCGATTGTCTTGCAATTCGGGGTATGGACTTCCTGGAGTTGCTTTGGTTCTTCCTGGACGTAGGTGAGTTTTGAGGTTGCGATTTCCCTGTTGGCCTTGTATGAGCCGTCAGGCGAGACGAAGATCGTGTCTTCGCCGCAATCGGCAATGGCCATGAATTCATGGGATACCGCGCCGCCGATCATTCCTGAGTCGGAGAGGATTGAGATGCAGTTTTTAAGTCCAATTCTCTTGAATATCCTGGTATAGGCCTCGTGTTCTTGCTCGTAGTGTTCCTCGAGTGATTCCTGGGAGGTATGGAAGGAATAGGCGTCCTTCATGGTGAATTCCCGAACCCTGATCAGTCCTGCCCGAGGTCTGGCTTCGTCCCGGTACTTGGTCTGGACCTGGTAGAGCATGGCTGGGAGCTGCTTGTAGGAGGTGATTTCGGTCCTTGCGATCTGGACGACGGCTTCCTCGTGGGTCATGCCCAGCAACATCGGCTTCTCATTGCGATCCTTGAATCTGAGCAATTCCGCTCCGACCTTGTCGTAGCGCCCGCTTTCCTGCCAAAGTTCAGCCGGAAGCACGACTGGCATTTTGATTTCCTGCCCGCCAATCCGATCCATTTCCTCGCGGATGATCGCTGCAATCTTTGCAGTGATCCGTGTGCCCAAGGGGAGAAGGCTGAAAAGACCCGTGGAAACAGGGCGGCAATAGCCTCCGCGAATCAGGAAGATGTGCGAGATGGTTTGCGCGTCGCGTGGAGCTTCCTTCAGACGCTGGCCGATAAGTTGGGATAACTTCATAAAATAGGATGCCAATTGACGCTTGGCAGGCGTGAACACAACTATAAAAACAATTTCCCGGACGCAACGGGCGACCTAATGACGGATGGCAAAGCCATAGGGCTAAAACCATCTTTTAAATATAGTTGATAATTTCTTCAAGGCAAGATTACTTTGCTTTTTCGTGGAAAAATACAAAGGTGAGTTAGAGTTATGCCAAAGAAACTATATATTATCAATTTTCTGGAGAGATGACATTTGAGTTTGCATCGTGATTTGGCGTGAAAATCTGGTATTAGCTAGTAACGAGGTGTAGTCGTGTTCAACAGTGTCGAAGAGTTAATGTCCGCATTGGCGGCAGGTGAAATGATCGTCCTGACCGATGACGAGAATCGCGAAAACGAGGGCGACTTGGTGATGGCGGCCGAAAAGGTCACCCCCGAGGCGGTGAACTTTATGGTGACCCATGCCAGGGGACTTGTCTGCGCTCCGCTTCCACGTGCAAGGGCAGTCGAACTGGGCTTGCATGAAATGACCCGGAACACCGATCCGATGGGGACTTGTTTCACGGTCAGCGTCGATGCCAACGAAGGTACGACGACGGGTATTTCCGCCTTCGACCGCGCCAGGACGCTGCGCAGTCTTGCAGATCCCAAGTGCCTACAGGATGCTTTCCATTCGCCAGGGCATATATTCCCATTGATCGCCCGAGATGGCGGCGTGCTGGTTCGAGCAGGGCATACCGAGGCGGCCGTTGACTTGATGAGGTTGGCGGGGCTGGCGCCGTACGGAGTCATCTGCGAAATCCTTAACGAAGATGGCTCGATGGCGCGTTTGCCGCAATTGGAGGAATTCTGCGCCAGTTGGAACCTGAAACTGGGGAACGTGGCCAGCGTCATCGAATTCAGAAGGCGGACGGAGAGCTTGGTCGAACGCGTCGAAACGGTCAAGTTGCCGACGCCGCACGGCGAATTCGATCTCCATTGCTTCGTGGCTAAGCACGATGGGCGCGAGCATTTGGCGCTGGTGTATGGAGATGTGTCTGGACGCGAGGATGTTTTGACCCGCGTGCATAGCGAATGCCTGACGGGCGACGTCCTTCATTCGTTGCGCTGCGATTGCGGCCAGCAATTGGAGGCGGCGATGCGAAAGATCGTCGAGAATGGTTCAGGCGTCTTGGTTTACATGCGGCAGGAAGGTCGTGGGATCGGATTGGCGAACAAGCTTCACGCCTATCATTTGCAGGAACAAGGACTCGATACGGTTGACGCCAACCTGAGGCTTGGCTTCGCAGCCGATCTTCGGGAATATGGGATCGGCGCCCAAATCCTGCGGAATCTAGGCGTGAAAAGCATCAGGATCTTGACGAACAATCCAAAGAAACTGGTAGGGCTGGAAGGGCACGGATTGAGCGTGACAGGCAGGGAACCTTTGGTCATCCCGCCATCCCCTTTCAATGAAAAGTACCTCCAGACAAAAAAGGACAGAATGGATCATATGATCTAAAGGACAAGCGACAGTACGAGGTGACACGATGAACGCTGAAGTCAAATGCTATGAAGGAACACTGAACGCAAAAGGTCTGAAATTTGGTATCGTTTGCGCAAGGTTCAACGAATTCTTCACATCCAAGCTCCTGGGCGGAGCCTTGGATTGCCTGCTTCGACACGGAGCGGGTGCCAAGGACATCGAGACCGCATGGGTTCCTGGATCCTATGAAATCCCCTTGACCGTACAGGCAATGGCAGACATCGGAAAATATGACGCCATCATCGCGCTGGGAGTCGTCATCCAAGGATCTACGGCGCACGCCAACTACGTCAACGCCGAAGTCTCCAAGGGACTGGCGCAAATGTCGCTCCAATACAAGATCCCCGTGATCTACGGGGTCGTGACCACGGAAAACATCGAACAGGCAATCGAACGCTCCGGAAGCAAGGCGGGAAACCGAGGCTCAAGCGCGGCAGAAACGGCCATCGAAATGGCCAACCTGATGAAAGCGCTCAGATCCTGATGGCTTCAATGAGATCCTGGAGAGCAATCGTGTACCGACGTGACAAGGAGACCAGTGCCTGATGGACGGGGATTCAAAAAGAAAATCTAGGAAGAAAAGACGCGGCAAAGGCGGGCCACACAAGGAGCGTACCTACGCCAGGATCTGCGCGTTGCAGGCGCTCTATCAGCTGGAAAGCATCCAAGCCTGGGAATTTGCAAGCGACCTCCAGGAGAACCTCAAACTTCTCCTGTGCGACCTGCTAACGGAATATCCCGCGTTGTCGCCAATTGACATTGAAAGCGCCATCGCGGAATTCCAGGCTGCCAAGGCAACCGCCGAAATCGCAACCGATGATGAAGATGACCTGAAAGAAGACGATACGATCCTGGTCATGCCCGACGACGAAGATACGATGGAAGTCCAGGAAATCGTCCTCGATGACAACAGCCAAAATGCATGGCTGGCAACTAAGCTCCAAAACTCCTTCGACTATATGGTCAAGCTGGTCGAGGGAGTCTGCGCCGAACACGATACCATCGATGACTGGATCGTGAAGGCAGCGACAAACTGGAGGCTGGAACGAATGGGACGACTCGATCGTTGCCTCATCAGGCTCGGTGCTTACGAAATGATGCGGTGCGACAATGTCACGCCCGCAATCGTCATCAACGAAGCCGTTGAACTAGGAAAACGATACTCTACAGAAAACTCAGGCTCATTTATCAATGGC
>Ga0123334_1000610_pt1 | contig 48885 bp, 39 predicted proteins | sample BiotimSIPDNA_FD_89706 | JGI IMG/M metagenome (GOLD analysis project Ga0123334, IMG submission 89706) | Anaerobic biogas reactor microbial communites from Washington, USA - Biogas_R1 time_0 SIP DNA | ecosystem: Engineered > Bioreactor > Anaerobic > Unclassified | place: Washington, USA...
TGAACAAAAAGAAAAACTATACTGGTTGTTCAAGGAAGGTTTGTTTCTCCTCGACGACATTGAGATTGCCTGATTTTCCCCTCTTTGTCATTCGTGATAGAATAATTTCCGACATTTTGAAACTCTGATCGCACAAATAAGTAAATGAGGACTGACTCTCAACTATGCAATTTTCAAAAAATCTATCCAACCTGTTTCGCATCTGTTTGCTTATTTTTGTTTTTTTGTTCCTGGTCACTCCTCAAAACGTCAGTGCTGTTGAAACCCTCCCTCAAAACATTGGGACTGGACCCACAATCTCATCACCTGACTTGAGCAATGCAAAAGTCCAGGTATATTTTTTCTATTCAAACACCTGCAGTCATTGTCTTGCTATTATAGAAGAAATCGTCATTCCCCTGCAAAATGAATATCCGGGGCAAGTCGACATCCGGCTGCTTGAGCTGAATGAACGCGTCAATTATGAAGCCTTGATGGCTGCTGAAAACCAGCTGCATTCAATACCTGAAAACCGCGACCTTCCTGTGGTGATCATCGGCGATCAAATGCTCGTCGGTGAAGAGCAAAACAACGAAAACCTTCGACGTATGGTTGAAGAAGGTATCATTGGCGAGGCGATCCCCTTTTACCAATTCGATGGGGTTGACCTTAACGAGCTGATTGTCTCAACCCCACAACCCGGCGCAGACACGTTGGAAATCTGCAGTATCGATAATCCTGAAAATTGTGTCACCGATAATCCGATCTATGTCGCTTATTTCTACCAGACCGGTTGTAAGGAATGTGCCCGTTCAGAGATGGACCTGGCTTACCTGCAAGAAAAATATCCCCAGATTATTGTCGAAGAGTATAACGTCTATGATGAAGCCGGCTTAGCCAACTGGATGTCAGAACGTGTCGACCGGGTGGAGGAGATGCACACTCCAGCCATATTTATTGGTGATGAATCCTGGATCGGCGAAACAGAAATACGGGTACAAAATATTGAACCCGTCATCGAAAGTTTCCTGGAAAAAGGTTCTCCCCGCTTCTGGAATGAGTACAACCCCGATAAAGGCAGCCAGACCCTGATGGAACGATTTCAAAAACTGGGCTGGGTTGCCGTTGTCATGGCTGGTCTGGTTGACGGTCTGAACCCCTGTGCTTTCGCCACCATCATCTTTTTTGTGTCCTACCTGACCCTTAGCGGACACAAAGGGAAACAAATATTACTCACTGGTGCCAGCTTTACGATCGGTGTCTTTTTGGCTTACCTGGTTGTCGGACTCGGCTTTTATAAAGTATTAGACCTGGTCAAAGATTACATGAACATCCTGAGCAAGATAGTTTATGCGTTGACCGCTGTGTTCTGCCTGGTTTTGGCATATATGAGCATCAAAGATTACTTCAAAGCCCGCCAGGGTAACCTGGACGATATGGCGATGAATCTGCCCGAACCGCTTAGAAAACGCATCAACGCCACCGTTAGGGAAGGACGCAAATCAAGCAGCTATTATCTCAGCGCGTTTGTTGTCGGGTTGGTTGTTTCGATATTGGAATTGGCCTGTACCGGGCAGATCTATCTGCCGGTAATCATCTCGATGAGCACTTTGCCGGAGATGCGCGGTCAAGCTATTTTTTACCTGGTGCTCTACAACCTGATGTTCATTGTTCCGTTGATCATTGTGTTTATCCTCGCGTTTTATGGAACAACGTCCAGGCAATTCACTGCCTTCCTGAAAAAACACGCTGCCGCAGTTAAAATCGGAATGGCGCTTGTTTTCCTTGCTTTGGCAGTTTGGCTCATCAGCTCTTTGTTGGCATAACAAATCCTTGTTAATCCAAACGGGACGATCCAATGAATCGCCCCGTTTTTTATTATTCAGTTCCTGCCTGGTTCACCTGACTTATATTTCTTTTTTATAATAAGGTTTTCATATTTACTGCGAGGCTTTTCTTTATTCACTCACGTCGAAATTTATTCATTACCTTCGCAATCGTCGAATAAAGCCTGACAATCTTGCCCGACAGTTCCCCTGAGAATGTGGCAGTTTTAACCGCCTGTCGCAGCTCCTCTGCTGAATTGAAATCGGGCAGCTGAAGTACTGCCTGACCAATTTCAGAAATGCTGTGTGCATCCGAACCGACCAACCAGTCCAAACCGTGCTCGTTTGCAAAAGCACCAGCTTTTTCATTGAATTTTGGATCAAAACAACGCGCATTAAAAGCTTCTACCCCATCCAAATATGGCACCAGTTTTTCCAGCGTTCCAGGTTTCCAGCTTGAACCACGCCAGGGGTCAAAGGGGTGGGGAATGCTGATGAATGCGCCCTGGTCTTGCAGTCGCCGGACGACCTCCATAGGAGGCAAATTATCCGGGATTTCTTCATTCATAAAATAACCCAAAATCTCACCCTCTGATGTTTGGATTTCTTCGCTTACCACCACCAGGTCGGGTGCCATTTGGTGCGCCTTTAGCGCTCCAGCCATGCGACCGTGATCGGTAATTGCGATTTTCCCAATACCTCTACTGCGGCAAGTGCGGATAACATCTTCCAGCTTAACCCGACAATCAAAAGAATATTTCGAGTGACAGTGAAATTCTGCCAAAATTGTCTCGTTCATTATTTGTTATATATCCTTGATAAACGCCCGGACAAACAACCATCAACCTTGCCCAGGTGCTTGATAATTTCGTAAATATTGGTTTCCACGAAAACAAAGTATAACACTCAGACGAAAATCCTTAAGCAAAAATTTGTACACAAAAATTTGTATACAAATCCCTTGACAAGGTTCAAGAATATAATAAACTAACTAACATGAACAGCAATTTCAACAAATTCAGCCTTACAGCCAAAAATTCCAATTCAGGTTCTATTTTTGGTATAGGCCGGATTGCGCCTGTTCACTGATTCTTTCAAACGATCAAATTAACAGAACCACGGGCAATCCAACCCCGTGGTTTTTTTATTAACTGTATAAAGGATAACCAATATGAATAATGAAAATAATAAATATGTGTATGCACCTTTACCCACACTGGAAGGCTTAACATTCAGACGGTTTGAGGGTCCGTCTGACTACCCGGGTATGGTTGACATTATCATGTCAAATATGGATGACCCGGATACTCACCCGACCTCACTGGAAGACGTAACTTCAGATTATGCCAACATTTCCGAGAGTGTCCCGGTTCGTGACGTGCTCTTCGCCCATCATGGCGATCAGCCGATCGCTTATTGCCGTTCGGGCTGTCATTGGGAAGATGAAAGTCAGAGTTGGCTGTACAGCTGGATAGCTCATGTACATCATGACTGGAAACACCGGGGAATTGAAGAGAAATTGGTTGATTGGCTGGAGAAACAAGCTGGTATCAATCACCAAACTCTGCATACAGGTTTGGCTGGAATGCATTCTACTTATATCCCGGAGACCAATCAACACCGTCTGGATATTGTGCGGAACCGCGGCTATTCACCCACGCGCTACTTTGAAGGAATGAAGCGTGGTTTGGAAGATATCCCCGAGCACCCACTCCCTGAAGGAATAATAGTCCGCCCAGCCATGCCGTCGCAATATCGCCAGGTCTGGGATGCAGATGTAGAAGCTTTCATGGACCATTGGGGTGCAACCACCCCGCCTGAATCAGAATACCAGGAATGGATATCCAACAAAACCTACTTCCAGCCTTATCTGTGGCAAATTGCCTGGGATGGAGATGAGATCGCCGGGATGGTACTCAACTATATTGACCTGACAGAAAACCAGGAGCGTTGCCGTCTGCGTGGCTATACGGAAAGTATTTCTGTGCGCAGACCCTGGCGAAATATGGGTATTGCTAAAGCACTGGTTTGTCGTTCGATGAAGATGATGAAAGCACTTGGAATGGAAGAAGTAGCCCTGGGTGTGGACAGCGAAAATCCGAGCGGAGCCACAAAATTGTATGAAGGGTTGGGTTACCGCAGTTACAAACGCTCGGTTGTTCTGCGCAAGCCATTGGAGTAGACAGGAGCAGACGTGTTACAAATCAACCGGATCAGCAAAGGTTTTGGACATATTCAGGTCTTAAGTGATGTTACCTTTACGCTAAGTGACGGGGAACATGCTGCACTGGTCGGACCAAACGGAAGTGGCAAGACTACATTGTTTGAGATCATCGCTGGTAAGCGAGATCCCGACAGCGGCAGCGTCGTAACCGGCAGCAACCAACTGATTGGTTACTTGCCACAAAACCCGATTGCTATCCCGGCTAAAAACATCGCAGGCGCGATGCTGTTGGCAGTCAACCAGGTAAACCCATACCCAAGTGTCTCGCTTTCTTCTCGGGAAGAAGCCGAAGCGTTAAAGCTTATGGCAAACCTTGGATTGGGTTACCTTGAACTGGATACACCGCTTGCCACATTGAGCGGTGGCGAAGGCACTCGCGTTCAGCTGGCAGCATTGCTCTTGCAGCGCCCGGAAATTTTGTTGCTTGATGAACCGACCAATCATCTGGATATTCCTGCCCTGGAATGGCTCGAGAGTTACATCAATTATTATTCCGGAATAGTACTAATGATCTCACACGACCGGGTTTTTCTCGACAACACGATCACGGCTATCTTTGAGCTCGATGTTGAGAGAGCGGGGGTGCGTAAGTTTGCTGGAAACTACTCCGAATATTCGGAACAGATCGCCCTGGAAAAGCAGAAGGCATATGAAACCTGGAAAGACCAGGAAGCAGAAATCAAGCGTTTAAGAGGTGATTGGCATAGAGCAGCTGAACAAGCCCGTGTTTCAGAAAGAAGCACCAAAGATTCAACAATGCGGCGATATGCAAAGAAAGTCGCCAGGAAAGGTACAGCCAAAAAGAAACGTTTGGAACGTTACCTGGATTCGCCCGAACGGATCGAAAAACCGATGGAGAAATGGCGCATCAATATCAATTTCGCCGACACACAACACCAAAGCCAGCAGATCTTAACCACCCAGGGGCTTTCGTTTGGTTATGATGAACGCTTATTGTTTGAGAATCTTGATTTGCATATTGCTGCCGGTCAACGTATCGCCCTGGTTGGAGCGAACGGCTCGGGCAAGAGTACGCTGCTCAAGGTATTGATGGGACAGTTGGAAGCAGGTTCGGGATCCTTTCGTTGGGGAAACAGTGTCGTTCCTGGTTATATGCCCCAGAAACAGGAGGATCTCGACCTTGATTTGACACCCATTGAGCAAATTCAGTCAATCAGGCATATGACAATGTCAGAGGTTTATCATTTTTTGCATTATTTTCTGCTCGACGAAGACCACGCTGTCTTGCCCACATCTGCTTTGAGTTTCGGTCAGCGTGCAAGGCTTCTTTTGGCAAGGTTGGTTGCTCAGGGAGCAAATTTTCTGGTGCTCGATGAACCTGTTAATCACCTTGATATCCCATCCCGGGAACAATTTGAAAAAGCTCTGGAGGCTTTCAACGGAGGGATGCTGTTGGTCGCACACGACCGCGCTTTCATTGCCCGCACTTGTAACACACTCTGGGAACTGACCCCTACCGGCATTCGCCTGGACGTACCGGATGAGGGGTGGATGTGACTTGCAATGTTGGTTTTGTTAATTTGTCTAATATTACATGATACCCGAACAGATGCTTGGAACCAAGAGTCAACTTACGCCAAGGTGGGTTCACTGTTTCAATTATTCAAAGCCGGAGGGTCAAATCACATCCTGTTCCAATTCCATGAGCAACTCCTCGGCAATTTCCCGGTTTTCAAAACGCATCATGCTCTCTTCACTTTTTCCATACGAAAGCAGGTTGATGCTGCCATACCAAACAATCCGCCGATCTATTACGGCAAACTTCTGGTGAATGTGCTCTTTCACAATCACTTTCACGCTGCTGTTTTGCAAATCAGCAATTATTGCCTCCACTTTTTGCATGGAGGCATCCGTGAAGGATTCTGGCGGGCGGGTGAGCACAACAACCCCTGCTCCATTAACGGCTGCCATAAGAAACAGCCTCTTCATCTGATTTACGCGCGCTCTACTGAGATAGGGGCTGACAATAAGGATTTCTTTTGTGGCTAGCTCCATGTCGTGGAAAAGTACCGGTAAAAAGCTCTGCTGGTTAAAGATGGTACCGATTTTCCGATCAGGCTCCGTAGGGGATGCTTGTACAGAATACCCCAGCGAGGAATACGCCACCAGCCGTTTATGATACATGCGTTCCAAAACCGGCACATGGATGTCCACATAATCATAGACAACAACTTTCTGCTTGTTCTCATATATTCGATTCAGTCGCCCGGCATACTGGGCTACAGTACCTTTCCAGGCAATCGGCATGGTGACAAAGAGTGTATCCAACCGTGGCACATCAAAACCTTCGCCAACATACTTCCCAGTGGCAACGATAGCCATTGGTTCGTTTTCAGGGACGCTACGCAAATCGTTCAGCAATTCCAGCTTCTCTTTAGCGCTTCCTTTTCCGCTCAAAAAGAACACTCGAACCTTGGGAAATGATTTTTGCAATGAGGCTGTCAACTCTTTTGCGTGCTCCACCCGCTCTGTCAAAATCAATGGAGTAGATTTTTCTGAAATCACATGGCCAATGTCATGAAGAATCAGGTCGTTCCGTGCTTTACTTTCAGTAAGCGCTTTGTACACTTCAGATATTGTCCAAACTTCCGGAGTGGTAATGGGTTTACGAAACCGTGTAAAGCGAGGAATAAGCGTGTGGGAAAAACCGCGAGCCAGAGATTGCTCTTTGGCGTCCACCCGATATCGAATCGGACCACATTGCTGAAAGATAATTGGTTGATGCCCGTCCTGTCGGATGGGCGTTGCGCTTAAACCGTAGACATATTTAGCGGTTACCTCCCGCAACACTGTTTCAAATCGAGACGCTGCCACATGATGGCACTCGTCCACAATCACCATACCGTAATCTCTGACGAGGGGCTTTGCGTCTCCCTCGTCAATCAGAGAACCCACAATGGCGATATCGATGATACCGGTCAGTTGATTTTTACCTCCACCCAGCCGCCCTATATGAGAATAATGCTTTTTTCTGCCCCGGACTTTTGGAGGTTCAGGAATGGGTTCATCAATTTGCAGAAATTGCTCTAACGATGTTTTCCACTGGTTCATAAGGGTTTGGGTATGCACTAAAATTAAGGTGTTCACCTTTCGGGCTGCGATCATAGAAGCGGCCGTTACCGTCTTGCCAAAAGCGGTTGTAGCCGAAAGCACACCATTGTGATACGCCAAAAGCGATTCGGCAGCTATTTGCTGTTCTGGGTACAGCTCACCGAGAAAATCGACTTTGATGGCGCGACCAGGATCCGCTTGCTCTTGAATCGTAACAACGGAACCTGTTTCTTCTATCAACCTTGATATATCATTCTCCAGTCCGCGCGGAAGGCAAATGTATTCGTCTGTTTCCCATGCGGTGCAGATGATGCGCGGTTTACCAAAGGTAGATAAGTGCATAGCCTGTGATTTATAAAAATCAGGGTTTTTGAATGCAGCCAGCCGCTTCACCCGCCCCATAGCTCGCTCAGAACAGCCCCGTTTGGGAAGATAGATTCCATTGGCACGCACCAACTCCACAACCGACGGAAAGTCCGCCGCCGTCAGCAGCGGGGCGAGCATTTTCTTTTCCCAAGGCTTCGCCTCTTCTTCACCACTCGACAGGACGCCTAACTCGCTTCTTTTGCTCAAAGATGCTGCCAACTCCTCCGCTTTGGATGTGGATATTCTTTTCACACTTGATAGATACGCCCACTGGTCAGGATAGGGTATGAACCGTTCATCCACAAATTCGCTGTTGTTCTGCTTGCGGGCAAATCCCTGCAAAGGTAAGGCAATCAGGTTGCCAAAAGCGCCCATGGGCATAGTGTCCTGATTGGGAAGCAGGCGGTCATAAGAAGCAAAGCTGAGGTCGTGCCTGCTCTCCATCGCACAGGTAAGCAGTCCGCTGGCAAGCCGCCGCGCCAATGCGCAGGAGATTGGCTCTTCAAAGAAAAACCATACATGTCCGCCGTTGCCGGAACGTGAGCGCTCTACATACACGCTCAGGTCATGCTGGCGACACACCTCCCGGAAAACAGTCACATCCTCCTGCCAATTGTCATCATCAAAATCTGCCACGAGAAACCGGCAGGTCTCATCCGGCAGCATGGGATATACGCCGATAACATCTTCGCCACACGGGTCTATCCCTCGCAGGTGGCGGTTAATCACCGCCTTGGTCAGCGGAAGCAAATCGCGGTTAGGGCACTGCGAGCACTTCATTTTCGGTTTTTCGCAAATTCCGGATAACCACTCGTTACCGCAGACGGGAGTATAACCGGACCTCCCGGTGCGGCGGCTTTCATAACGACGTGCATACACATCGGTACGCCCTGCGAACAGATCCAGGAACAATTCGATTTTTTCATCAGAGCTGCTGTGCTTGTGTACACGGGCACAAGAATTCGGACTTTGGGACATCTGTTTCATATCAACCACAATAGGTTCGTCTGACTCAGGATGATCATCCAGAGCATTCATGCCCAGTTTTTGCTTTAGTTTCGCAACTTCTGTCCGTAAAGTGGCATTTTCCTGGAGCAGCTCATCATATGTGAGAGGCTTGTTTTCACCTGTCAAATCATTCTCCTTTAAGTGCGTGCATTGATTGGATCAATTTTAATCCACAACTCATTTTGCAAACTCGTACACACACCGAATCATATAGTCTTCAAGCAGTCTTAGTCCTGGGTTGGATTGAACTCTACATTGCGTCAACTATTTACTTATTAAGTAATTGATTAAGTTATTGAAGGCGAAATGCTCTTTGGTGACCTTTGAGTTTGTCCTCTCAATCGATTTCTGAAATATTCATCAAGCAGAGAGTTTTTTGATCGGGTAGTGATTGCTTTGCCAATTTACTACTTTAAGCGAAGAATAAGCTGCTTTGAATCATCTGGCAAGACTGAGAATACTCCAGCGCCTCAACAGGATCTCTGCGGTGCAGAAGTTCTCTTCGTGCCACAGAAAACGCAGATTGTGTTAAATTAGCTGAAACCAAAAATGCAGAAATTGGTATGCCTGTCTGTTACCAAATATATAGTTTGGGGTGGACAGTCGCATTGCTTTTACCATATCACCCAAAAAGTCGATAGAATCAACAAATGCGAGTGGGAGTAAAAAGCGAACAAACGGGTACAAATCCCAAACACAGAAATGCGTGAAATTCACTTCAAAGTGTATAATTTATCCAGTTATCAATGTGGAGATGTTATGGCTACCCGGCAGACAAGCAAAAAAACACCTATCCAAAAAAACAGTTCGGCGCGTTCTGGTAAATCCAAGACCACAACAAAGTCAAGTGCTGCATCTACTCGGAAAAAGACATCAACCACAAAACATGCATCAACTACCAGATCAACTGCGGGCAATCGAACACAAAAACAAACCACGCGACCCACACAAAACCAGCAGAGGACGACCGCAAACTCCGGATCTCCCCTTTCTCCTCAACGTAAAGCTGACATTACTGGCATCATTCTGATTGTTATCGGTTTATTAACCCTGCTTAGCGCACTTTCAACCCAATCTGGTCAGCTCACTCGTTGGTGGACCAGCTTTCTGCAGAAAGGGATTGGCTGGGGGGCTTACGCATTGCCTTTGGTGCTGCTTATATTAGGCGCCTGGTTCCTGCTTTCCCGTAATGAGCACCTGCCCAAAGTCAACCTTGAACGTGTGATTGGTGTCGTTCTGTTTTTTCTCAATCTCCTGGTCTGGTTTGAATTGATCGACCAGTCTTTCCCTCCTGCTGGCTCCCCAAGTGGAGGAGGTTGGGTCGGTGGCAATATTTACCGAATCCTCAACCCGATGTTGGGGAAAGCCGGCACTGCAATAGTGCTGATCGCCTGGCTCCTGATTTCACTGATTTTGTTGGTTGACCTTTCGATGGCAGACCTGGTTACATGGGTGACAAAACAACTACAGCACTTCAAAAGAAAAGTAGATTCTGAAATCCAGACAAAACGGGAAAACCGAGCTTATGAAAGAGCACAGGAAGCAATTGATTTCGTTGAACCAGAAACAATTGTCCAACCCACGCCCAGTTTGCAAGAAGTTGATGCAGACCCAGCACAAAAGACCAGCCTGCAGCGAGACGAAGCAGCAGAACCAGAGTGGATCCTGCCTGTGCCTTCACAGGTGCTCGACCCTGTGAAGGCTGCCCCGGTCGATGAGGAATCTGACGAAGACCGAGCGCGGGTGATTGAAGAGACTCTGCGCTCTTTCAATGCTCCAGCCAACGTTGTCGAGATCAGACGTGGTCCAACCATTACCATGTTTGGTGTTGAGCCAGATTTCCTGGAATCACGCAGTGGCAAAACCAAGGTGAGGGTCAACAACATCACCCGCCTGGCAGATGATCTTGCTATGGCTCTTAAAGCCTCCCGCATCCGCATGCAGGCACCCGTGCCCGGAAAGGGTTACGTTGGGATAGAGGTGCCAAACACAAAAACTGCGATGGTCTCTTTGCTGGACGTGGTTGAAAGCCCCCAATTTCGTGGGAACCCTTCTTCACTCAAGTTTGCCCTTGGCAAAGATGTGACCGGGAAGCCTTTCGTCGCTGATCTGGCATCCATGCCCCATCTTTTAATCGCCGGCACGACCAATTCGGGTAAATCAGTATGCGTGAATGCCATCCTCTCTGGGTACCTGCTCAACCTCACTCCCGACCAACTGCGTCTGCTCCTCGTGGATCCCAAACGGGTTGAACTGACTGGTTATAACGGTATCCCTCACCTGCTGGCAGACGTGATCGTGGACGCAGAAAAAGTTGTTGGCGCACTGCAATGGATGCTTCGGGAAATGGACCTGCGCTACCGAATGTTCGAAGCCGATGGTGCGAGAAATATCGATGAATACAACTACCATAAAACTAAAGCAGGAGAAAAGATTCTGCCTTATATTGTGGTTGTGATTGATGAGCTGGCAGATTTGATGATGCTTGCACCTGATGAAACCGAACGCTCGCTGACCCGCCTGGCGCAGCTCGCCCGCGCGACCGGTATCCACTTGATCATCGCTACCCAACGCCCATCGACCGATATTATTACCGGACTGATCAAGGCTAACTTCCCTGCCCGCATTGCCTTCGCAGTCGCATCCAATACTGACAGTCGTGTCATTCTCGACCAACCTGGTGCAGAACGGTTGTTGGGACGGGGTGATATGCTTTTCCAGGCACCAGATGCACCTTCGCCGGTCAGGCTGCAAGGGGTATATGTTTCAGATAACGAAATTTCGTCACTTACAGACTTCTGGCAGGGTCAGACCTCAATTGAGGGTGCACCAGAAAGACCAGATAAAGCCATTATACCTACGCGCAGCCATCTGCCCATGACCCAGGAGCCATTGTGGAAAGAGCTGGAAAAAGACCCTAATGCCGACCCGATTGAAGCTGAAGCGATCAAGATCATCCGAAAAGAGGGCCGGGCTTCAGTCTCGATGTTGCAGCGAAAACTACGCATCGGTTATACACGCTCATCGCGTTTGATCGAAAAATTGGAAGAGGACGGTATCGTCGGACCACCCAATCCACAAACAGGAACGAGAGAAGTGTTGGATTGGGGAAGTTTTCCCCCATTAAAAGAGGATTGACCGGGAGTTGTTGTCAAATACCTTGGTTTTTCTTGATATTGTACAAGAGCAATAAAACGCCATTTGATGGTAGAATGTAAATAATGCACGAATCGTAGATCGATTGGGGGTAGTTATTCCCGAATAAGGCTATTTTATATAGCATTATTGTTTGCGCAATTTATGGCTTAGGTCTATAATAGTGCCAAATCTAATTTTTTGGAGCTTTTATCAATGTCAGAAAACGACGCCGCTAATTTGCAGGAGAATGTTCAGGAACAAGAAGAAGAAATTACTATGAAAAGTTTGATGGGGGAGTTGCTTGATGCTGAAGGTGTCAACATCGATATCCCTACCGCTGGAGAAATTCGCGATGGTATTATAGCGAGCCTCTCAGACAATCAGATTCTGGTGAGTATTGGTGCAAAATCTGAAGGAATCATTTCCGGGAAAGAATTTGATGCTATTCCCAAAGACATCCTTGCGACCTTTGAAGAAGGCGCAGCTATCCCGGTTTTTGTGATCACACCAGAAGACCATGAAGGTAACCTTATTCTTTCGTTCATCCGCGCCGTAGAAGAACAAAGCTGGCAGGAAGCAGAAGAACTGCTTAAGTCCGGCGAAAGTTTTGAATCCAAGGTCGCAGGTTATAACAAGGGCGGTTTAATTGTTCCGCTTTCCACGATTCGTGGTTTTATTCCAGCTTCACAACTCGGTCTGAGTCGCCGCTTAAACATCAGCGGTGGAACCCCTGAAGAAAAATTTAAAGAGTTCGTCGGTGAAAGCATCGATGTTTGTGTCATTGAGGTCGATCGTCAACGCCAGCGTTTGATTTTGAGTGAACGTGCCGCAAGCAACGAAACCCGCGATATGATCCGCGATAAGGTATTGGAAGATTTGAATATCGGCGACGTCCGCACAGGACGTGTCACCAGCCTGGCAGATTTTGGCGCGTTCGTTAACATTGGTGGTGTAGATGGGCTTATTCATCTCAGTGAAATGTCCTGGGACCGCCTGGAACACCCTAGTGAAGTTCTCAAAGTGGGCGATGAAGTCGAAGTAAAAGTGATTACTATCGACCGTGACCGCCGTCGGATCGGCTTGTCTCGTCGTGAGATGCTGGAAAACCCCTGGAATCAACGTGTGAAAGATCTCAAAATCGGGCAGCTTGTTGAAGGCGAAATTAGCCGTCTTACAAGCTTTGGCGCATTTGCCAAATTGAACCTGCCTGGTGATCTTGAAGGTCTGATTCATATTTCAGAGCTTAGCGAAAACCGCATCGATCATCCTAAAGAGGTGATCAAACCCGGTGATGTGGTTACACTGCGCATCCTCAAAATTGAAGAGGAAGACCAACGCATTGGTTTGAGTCTTCGCCGTGTCGATTCCCCTGCTTATGCAGATATGGACTGGAAAACACTGGTTGAGAGCTACAACCTCGGTGGAACAAGCGAAGGAGAAACTATTGGTGATATAGTAGGCGAAGAAGTACCAGCGGAAGCAGAGGAAGAAGCTGAAACCGCAATTACAGATGCAGTTGTTGAGAAAACGCTAGAAGAAGTTGTTGAAGAATTACCATCAGAAGTCCTCACGGTCGAAGATGTGATAGAAGAAACTGAAGAGGTTGAAGAAGACACTTCAAAACCCAAACCTGAAGAAACTGAGTAATTCAATTTAATTCATAGCACCGGAGTGCAATCACTCCGGTGCTTTTTTTAATAATGTTGATTTGTTATTTGGTGTGGCTGGGCGTTTCAGAGAAGAAGTCTGTGTTCAATAAAAATATGATGAGCATCATGTCAGTTTTCCAACATATGAGCGGCAGAGTTGCTTTGAATGTCTGAAGTCTTATCCCAGGCAGATCATCTCCAGTCTCTAAAACACATTCACATGTGTAAAAGATCATTCGTCCAACTTTATGCTTTACAAAAAGGTTATTGCAGAGAATTTTCTTATAGTGTTAGAATATAGTTTACCGGAGCAATGAATGAAATTTCCCGACCGTGATGTACTAATCGACCCATGTAACGGGGTTAACAAAACAACTGGAATTTCGAAGAACCAGATTCGATCCTGGCTAACCGTCTTGTTGGTCGGTCTTGTTGCACTGATTGTCGGACTGCGACCTGACCTGTTTGGGCTTGATCGTGGTCTTTACATCGGCTTTTATCAAATTTTGCTAATTCTATTAGGTATTGGTCTGATGTCATTAGGAGCAAGTAACACGCTCAAAGCTTTCTGGGGTTGCAGTGACAGACCGCTTAGGGTTGATATCGGTTCGCGAACGGTCGCCACAGGTTATGTGATCTGTTTCTTCACCGCCCTGGCTGATGCTTTTGGCTTTGGAACCAATTCCCTGCCTGAGGTCCTGCTGGGTACACTTCAAAGCCGCGGGGTGATATTGGGCATGATCGTAATCTGCATCGGGTTGATCATGATTATCCGTTTCAAAGTGCCCGCAAATGAAACCCTCGCGGCGTCATCCGAATAATCCGGTGAGATCAACTTGAATCCCCGTCTTTCTGCACCAAATGGCTTTACCCTACCCAATGGACTACAGGTTTTACTCAAACCAATCAACAACGCGCCGGTTGTCAGCTCCTGGTTGTGGTACCAGGTTGGTTCCCGCAATGAACAGCCAGGCAAAACCGGACTAAGTCACTGGGTCGAACATATGCAGTTCAAGGGCACGCCCTCCTACAGTGGAAAGGAAATGGAAACCGCCATTGCCCGTGTAGGTGGCTACTCAAATGCCTTTACCAGCCCGGACTGGACAGCATATTTTCATTCAATCCCTTCACACGCGTTGCCCCTGGTGCTCCAGGTTGAAGCTGACCGAATGGTCAATAGCCTGTTCGATCCCAATGAGGTAGAGATGGAGAGGACGGTGATCCTCTCAGAACGGGAAGGTAATGAAAACGACCCACAATTTCAATTGGGAGAATTGGTTCAAAAAGCCTCATACCAGAACCACCCCTACCGCAACGAAGTGTTGGGAGAGACCCAGGATCTTCTGAATCTGAGCAGAGAGGATCTTTATACTCACTATCGCAGCTATTACCAACCAGGTAACGCAGCGCTTTGTATCGCAGGATCGTTTGACCAGGATCAGGTTATTCCCCTGATCAGAGAACTTTTTGGAACAATACAACCGGGTATCATCAAAAGACAAATTCCTGAACCTGAAAGGTCTCTGAACGGTGCCCAAACAGTAGAGCTGACAGGTTCAGAAGAGGCGAATTTCATCCAGGTTGCCTGGCGCAGTCCCAGCGCAACCGATCCGGATTTTTTTACCTTCACACTGATCGAAAGCATCCTGAGCGGTCCAAGCACGTTGAATATGTTTGGTTCCGGAGGGATTGGTAACAGGACCAGTCTGTTATACCGAAACTTGATTGAAAACCAGCTGGCAACATCTGTTCAAGGTTCGCTAAGCGCAACTATTGACCCTTCAACTTACAACCTCTACATTACCTGCCCGCCTGACCATGAACCCGAAAAGGTTATTGCAGCGATTGATAAGGTCATCGATGGGTTATTATCGAACAAGGTTGATAAGGAAATTCTAAACATAGCCCTAAAACAAGCCCGGGCAAATTTTGCTTATAGCAGCGATAATGTTACCAACCAGGCATTTTGGATGGGTTATGCCAATAGCTTTTCGGACTATAGTTGGTTTGTTGAATATGTTGATAGATTACGCCAGGTAACTGCCGAAGATGTTTTGCGTGTTTGCCAGCAATACCTGGTCCCACAAAGACGGGTGGTGGGTTTTTACCGGGGGCAAAATGTTTGATCAACTTGTTAATCTGAATAACCTTCCTGGCAAGGGTTCTATTTACAAACGTCAGTTTGATAACGGCAGCACAATCCTCGCCTACCCTAACCTTACCAGCCCCGCGGTTTATTTCAGAGGATATTTACCAGTTGGGTCTCTTTCTGACCCGGCAGGTAAAACAGGGTTAGCCAACTTTACCTCCGCCATGCTCTCAACCGGGACAATACAAAACGATTTCCGAAGTCTGCATCTGAAAATAGAGAGCTGTGGTGCCTCAATATCAATCAGCGCAGGATCGCTCTCAACTGTTTTCGGGGGTCAATGTCTCAAAGAAGACTTGCCGTTGATTTTGAACCTTTTGTTGGATATGCTTTCTGAACCTGCTTTTCCCCAGGACCACTTTGAGCGGGTGAAACAACAGCTGCTCACAATGATCAAAATCCTCTCCCAAAACACGGATGAGATGGCAAATCAGGCATTCGACCGGTTGTATTATCGCGATCACCCTTATTCCCTTCCAAACATTGGCTTTACGAACACCGTTAATCTCATCACAACTGAGGATCTGAGGTCATTTCACCAGTCCTACTTCGGACCTGTTGGTATGGTCTTCGCGATATCAGGTGGGATTGAGCCGGAGCATGCTGTCAACCTTGTTGACCAGATTTTCTCCAGGTGGCAGCCAAAAAAACAACTGTCGCAGATTAAGCTGCCTGATTTCAAACCCCCTGCCGAAGCAATGCGTGAGCATGTTTCAATCAATGGTAAGAGCGAAACCGATCTGATAATCGGAACAAGTGCGCCAATAACAATGAGCCAGGATTACCAGGTAAGCTCCATAGGCAACAGCATCCTGGGTCAGTTCGGAATGATGGGACGCATCGGCGAAGTTTTACGCGAGCAATCAGGGCTTGCCTATTATGCCGGCAGTTCACTCGAAGCAGGTTTGGGTCCCACATGCTGGAAAGTGAGCGCAGGGGTAAACCCGTCCAATTTGGAAAAAGCAATTGAGAAAATTTATGGTGAACTTAATCGTTTCCTGGAAGAACCTGTGACACAAGCGGAATTGGACGATGTTAAGAGCCAGGCATTGGGTCAGTTGCCTCTTTCGCTCGAAACCAACGCCGGGATCGTCCAGCTACTGCTAAGCCTGGAGCGTTATAAACTCAACCTGGACTACCTGCGTGAATTACCACAGATCCTGGCAGGAATAACAGCTGAAGACGTCCTGGAAAATGCCAGGCACTACTGGGATTTGGATAAATTAGTGGTTGCTTCAGCCGGGAGATCAATATGATCAAATCGGGAATCGACCTCATTCGCACAAATCGCCTGGCAGAGGTAAACCCTGCCATACGAGAACGTTTCATTAATCGTGTTTTCACCCAGCAAGAACAAGCCCAGGCAAAGGGTGATTTTGAAACCCTCAGCGGAATCTTTGCTGCTAAAGAAGCCGTGTCGAAAGCTCTGGGGACAGGGATCGGAAAGGTTGCCTGGCAAGATATTGAAATTTTGCACGAGCGCACAGGCGAACCGATAGTTCATCTACATGGTTTTGCAAAAGAGGTTGCCGAGTTCAAGGGATTGAAGGAATGGAGCGTCTCAATTACTCATGACGGAGGCATGGCAGCTGCTGTGGCAGTAGCAATCGGAGAGACAACTTGAAGATCCTCGGGCTAAGCGATGTTGTCGATCAATCCGTCTACAGCAATAACATCCGTGAACGTTTTGGGGATATCGATATTGCAGTTTCATGCGGTGATTTGCCAGCACCATACCTGGAATATGTTGTCAGCATGCTCGATGTTCCTCTTTACTTCGTACAAGGGAACCATGTTTACAATATCGAGACACCAGATAAAGAAGTTAGATCCTACCCCGAGGGGGCTGTCAACCTGCATAAAAGAGTTGTTTACGACCAGAAGAGCAAACTCATCTTAGCCGGCATTGAAGGGTCGCTGGTCTATAACTTTAAGCCCTATCAATACACCCAGGTTAAAATGTGGCAAATGGTCCACACCCTGGTGCCGCGGTTGCTTCGCAATAAAGTTGTCTACGGGCGTTATCTGGATGTTTTTGTCACGCATGCAGCAGCAACAGGTTTGCATGATCAGGACGACCCTGCCCATCAAGGCGTGGATGCGTTTCGCTGGCTGATTGATACCTTTAAGCCCAGTCTGCATTTGCACGGTCATATTCACCTTTATAACCCCCTCACTCCGCGTGAAACTCAACACAACGAAACCAGGGTGATCAACACGTATGGTTATCGTGAGATCACCCTCTGATCAAAGATATTCAAGTTTACATTAATCCAAAGCGAACAAAGGCACCAACATCTCATCCCGATGCAAGCCACCATGCCTGCCCAGCATCAGATTTGGTCGGTTAGCCCACCATAAGTAAGTGTTTCCAGATGGAATCGCAACCAGATCACCGATTCTGTTTTCCAAATCAGGATGATTCTGACCATTGCCAAGGAGCTGCAGGTTGATCACTTCCTGTCGGTTCAGAAATGCAAATTCACCTGGCCAGGGATGATCAAAATACTCAATCACCTTTTCTGTCTGCCCTGGCTTTATATAGAGGAAAGGCAGCCGTCCTTCACAGGTTGGTGCCATGATAAGCTGATCTGTAAGACTGGGATGATTTGAAAGGTCATAATGGTTGTTGACGGGAGTTTCAAGCGAGCCGTGATCTGCAGTAAGCAGGATCAATGTCTCTTTTTTAACGCTTTCATCCAACCCGCCCATCAGGAGGCGGAAAAGAGCATTGCTGAAATCAAAAAACTGTTCGGTAGTGCGTTGGTCATAGGTCCCATAACGGTGCATAAGACCGTCTACATAGCTCCAATAAGCATATAAAAAGCGCGGTTTACGGCTTGACGTGTTGAGCAGGTCGCGCATATTGAGAAACAAGTCGCTTTCAGCTGTGAATGGATGCAGATGACTGCCTGGCAAATGCATTTGTGAAAGCCCGGAATTGGCAATTCCAGCGGGAAGAAATGCGTGGCTTTCGACACCATAATTAGAAAAACGCTTTCCAAGAGGTGTCTGGTTCATGAACTCGGTAGGTTCAAATCCTGCCCGGTTCAAACCTCCGATATCACCTCGATAATTAATCGGGGTATGGAGGATATTGTTCATGATCAACCCCAGCTCCTTGTACCACATTTCATACCCAATCACACCGTGCTGGTTCGGCGCTGCACCTGTCCATATCGTTGTCAGGGCAGAGGCAGTGGTGCTGGGTGAGATGCTTGTAAGAGGGAATAGTTTGCCACGTTCCAGATGTGCCTGCCAAAGTGGAGCCTTGCCCGAATCCATCAATTGAATCAGCTGGTTATAGCCCAGCGCATCGACAAGGATCAGAACAACATTCTGATAGCGATCCTCGAATTGGTCCAGAATATTCTGGTTAAATGCGGGAGCCGGTAAGGGACCTGCTCCAAGCCATTTTGCAACCGTGGGGGTCAGGTTAACAAGTCCAAAACCATCATAACTGGGCATGATCAACTCATCGCCATTGATGAGCCCCTGAAATCTTCCTGTTTCCAGGTGTGGCATTACGACATGTTCAAATTTCGGCATCTACAACTCCTTTTCCATCCTCACACAGGTTTCAACAGAAAGCCAAAACAGGGTCTCTCTAACATCCACGCGGCTGATCCATTCTCGTGTGTCCCAGCCCTCTGGCACAACAGTATCCCCGGCATACAAGTATTGTCCAAATTTCACCTGTCTGAATTCCGCTACCGCCGCCAGGGCAGAAAGCTCCATCTCCACAGCAAGGCAGCCCTTTGCTTTGTAAAAAGCTGCTTTCTTCAGCGTTTCACGATAAAGCGCATCAGTAGTCCAGCTTTTTGTTTTAATGTAATCAATTTTGTGGTCATTCAAGACCGTTTCCATCAACCCGATAATTTCCGGGTCGATTTCGACAGTCGCAGACGGAGGCAAATAATGATACGAAGCCCCTTCTTCGCGGTAGGCTTCAGTGGGTAACAAGACATGCCCTACTGCCACATCCCGATCCAGGACGCCGCATCCACCACAGGCAACCAAATAATGGGATCCGGAAGCAATTGCTTCTTCCATAACACCAACCGTAAGCGCAGCGCCAACACCCGGCTGAACGAAAGCGACCCTCTTCCCCAGATATTCAATCTCATAAACCGGAAACAGTCCGCATTCTGAACGAAATGTGTACACTATTTCAGCCTGGTATTCTGAGGCGACTTTCTCGACGACATCTTTGAAGAAACAGAGCACAAGTTTTGTTGGAAGGGCATCAGAAACAGGTGGATTGATGATCGGGTCCTGGTCCGGATCGAAGTTAAGTATGGGGTAAAGCTCCGCCAGTTCTTCAAGATTCATAATTGTTTCCATTCTATGTCAGTCCAGGCTGCAAAACGAACTTTCATAGCTTCGATAGCCTGTGGGTTGCTGTCACAGAGGATGAAATTTCTGCCCAGATTTAGGCAGGCTTGCCCGGTCGTTCCACTGCCAGCAAAGAAATCCAATACCAAATCACCTGGGTCGGATGACGCACGAACGATCCTTTCCAAGATGCCCAAAGGTTTTTGAGTGGGATAGCCGGTTTTTTCTTTGCTGTTTGTGCCCACGATTGTATGCCACCAGGTATCGGTTGGCAGTTTACCTCTCGCTGCTTTTTCTGGACCAACCAATCCAGGCGCCATATAGGGAATTCGATCGATATCTTCAAGGTTGAAGGTGTAATTCCCAGCATCTTTGACATAAAATAAAATATTATCGTGCTTGGCAGGCCAGCGATCCCGGGCACGTCCACCAAAATCGTATGCCCAGATGATCTCATTCAGAAAGTTTTCCCGTCCGAATATATGGTCGAGCAGCACTTTACAATAATGAGCTTCACGGTAATCAATGTGAAAATAAAAGCTGCCATCTTCTTTGAGGATTCTGAAGGCGTGTTCCAGCCTGGGTCGGATAAAAGCTTCAAAGTCTGAGTATAAGTCGCGATAATCCTTCGAACCAAGCACTTCAGTCTGATATGAGTTACCTCCAAAGCCTTTACGGTCGCCCGATCCGTCCTCAGCGCGCACCGTTCGAAGTTGTCGGCGTGCCTGCACCTTGCCGGTGTTAAACGGAGGGTCGATATAGATCAGATCGACGCTGGCATCTGGCAAGCTCTCGAGCAGTTTTAAGTTATCTCCATAATATACGATGTTTTGCATTGGGTTATTTTAACACGTCCAGTAAACAAACAGGACTGGCATACGACAGTCCCAGCAACTCTCATTATGAAAGTGTCTTCGTCAAACATGAGAATAATTGCGAATCTGACTGCAAACACATACTTGCGAAGATATTAATGTTTTCAATATATACCTTTAGTTCCTGCATTGGGGAGGTCTGGTTAATTGGACGGTTACTGTGCGCCTGTGATTGGAATCCACCCGTACGGTTGTTTATATGGTACGGCGATCTGCATTTTATTGGTATGGACAAAGGATTAAAGGCAGACTGCCACGACCCTTTGCCAAACTTAGCTGCTGTTCTTTAACCTGGTTCGCTGGCAAAGGGTCTCGCAGTGACACTTCCATGTTCCGTCATCGCGAGCCTCAGTTGCGAAGCGATCTCATTGGGTTTTGTTATTTCGAGGAACGAAGAATCCAATATTTCGGCAAACAAGATCCTTCGCAAAAGATGCTCAGGATGACAAGCAGACTGTCATTCTGAACGAAGTGAAGAATCTTGCCGTCGAAGTAAAAAGATCGTTAGCGGAGGGAGATTAACCCCCTCCTTGATGTTAATATTGGTGTTCGTGATTGGGACCCGCCCGTACGGTATTGATAAATATTGAAATTATTTCGTTTTCAATATATCAGGTTAAAAAACTAAGTTAATTGCGAAGTACAATGGGGGCAGCGCGTTGCCTCTACTGGAATCTCAGAAATACAGAATGGACATGTTTTTGTTGTCGGTTCGGCAACTTCTTCTTTCTTAGTTACATCACTGAGCTTGCTGACACCTTTTACCAACAGGAAGATAAAAAAGGCAATAATCAGAAAATTAAGAATCGTCATCAGAAAACTGCCATAAGCAATTACCACAGCGCCTTGTTCCTGGGCGGCAGCCAGCGTGGTTCCTTTTGGAAGACTGACTGCAGCCTTATTCAGCTGGATATATAGGTTGTTGAAATCAACCTTGCCCAACAACATTCCCAATGGGGGCATAATCACATCAGAGACCAGGGAATTCACAATTGCACCAAAAGCAGCACCAATGATCACACCGACAGCAAGATCGAGTGCATTTCCCCTCGCAATAAAATCTTTAAAATCTTCAACAAACTTTTTCATTTATACCTGCCTTTCGATGAAATTATAGCCAAATATCCAGGCTGGGCAAGTATATAGTAGAAAACGGTGTTCGGTATTATTTGGTTATAATTGAGATAGATGAACTTTAGACGGGAGTGAGGATTAAAATGGACGATAACTTTGAAGAAAAAGCTGATGAATTTGCCAATAAAATTGAAGACGCAGCTGAACAAGTTGATGAACAAATCGAAAAGGCAGTTGAAAGCATCGGCGATCGATTAGAAGAAACCGGTGAGACTGTCAAAAGTGCCTGGGAACACGTGGATGAAGTTCAGGAAGATTCGACAGAATTTATTGAACCTGCTCCTGAAGCGGACCAGGCAGCCTGGAGCGAAGTGACACCGGAACCTGTTGATAACGTCAGCCAGGCACCTGAAGAAACCCAAAAAGAACACCATCATACCTATAATGATGAATTCGTGCCCGACGAGAGCAATGAGTGTTGTGAACCCCAGGTAATTTACGACCCACTCGCCGCTTCAGAATGGGGGTCTTCTCAAGTGAGCGTCGGCTCTGGCATGGCTGGTCCCACGATCACAGCGAAGGATGTTCGTGCAATCAAGGCTGACCATGTTGTAGATACTGAAAGAAAAGCTGCTAACGAGACCAAAGATAAAAAGGACTTTCCTGTTTGGGCAATCGTATTGATCGTTTTGCTGCTGTTGTGTATCTGTATCTTCCTGCCGTTATTGATTGTCGGGGGAGGTTTGATTGCAATTATAAGGGGTTTAATCTCCACGACTTTGAACATCTTCCCCTACCTTTTCATGTAACCCTCCAATCAACTCAAAAAGAGTTGGCAAATTGCCAGCTCTTTTTTTGTCTAAGACATGGTTACATGTTAAAATAAAAGATTGCGAGGATGCGGTATGTTTTTTAGAAGAGACACACAAGATAGTTACTTAATTGTTGGATTGGGCAACCCGGGTGCAGAATATCGGCTAACCCGCCATAATTTTGGTTTCATGGTGCTTGATTCGCTGGCAGAAAAATGGTCTGTCCAGCTAAAACGGATTAAGTTCAAAGCCGTCATCGCTGAAGATCGTTTCAAAAGCAATAAAGTCATTCTTGCCAAACCTCTCACCTACATGAACGAATCCGGTCGTGCGGTGGCGCCCTTGTTGCGCTTTTTCAAAGTGCCGGTCGAAAATATGCTCGTCATCCATGACGATCTCGACCTTCCTCTCGGAACTTTGCGTATCCGCCCTTCGGGCAGCACCGCTGGGCAGCGGGGCATGGAATCGATCACCAGGTTGATCGGCAGCCAGGATTTCCCCCGTATGCGGCTCGGTATCAACCGTCCTCCCGGTCAAATGGACCCAAAAGATTACGTGCTGCAGAAATTTCTCCCTGCTGAAGAAGAACTAAAAAAAATCGTGGTCAACCAAGCCATTGATGCAATTGAGTGCTTCATAACCGATGGGCTTACAACTGTAATGAACAGGTTTAACGGTGAAGTCGGCTGAAGAAACCCTCATTCCAATTATTCACGCCTTACCCCCATACCGTGAATTCACGCGGTCCATCCGGGAAGGCGCTTTTTCAAAACCCGACCGACGTGGTTTGGGTTTGCCCCGATCTGCCCGCCTGGCAGTTTTGGGAGCCCTGCACAAAGACCTAAACCGTCCAATTCTGCTTCTAACCAACCGCTCAGACAGGGCTCTTTCTTTGTTTGACGAGCTTTCTTTCTGGCTGGATACTGAAAGCAATCTCTATTTCCCTGAGCCAAACCCTCTCTTTTATGAAGATCTGGAATGGTCCCAAAACACCCGGCTGGATCGCCTGCGGGTTTTGACTACTCTTAGCCATTATTTGCTGCCCGGTTTGCAAAAACCAAAAATCGCTCCGGTCATAGTTGCACCGATCCGAGCTGTTATGACCAGCACCGTCCCCCGCCGCGATTTCATCAAACAAACTTTACGCATCAAGCTTGGCGACCGATACGATTTACCGGCAATGGCAGCTCACCTGGTTGGAATCGGCTATGAATACAGCAACATCGTAATTCAGCCAGGGCAATTTTCGCGCAGGGGAGGTATCCTGGACGTCTGGACGCCATCCGACAACCGACCTTGCCGCCTCGATTTTTTTGGTGACGAGATCGATACCTTGCGTTTCTTCGATCCGGCAACCCAACGCTCGGAGGGTAAGCTGGAACAGGTTACCATCTTCCCCACTTCTGAAGCAATGCCCATCGTGGGTATGACTGAAGGTGAGCTGCCATTTCGATTGAGAGAACAGGATATTCCCAATCTCTATAGCTTTCCCTCAAGTCTGATCGACTTTTTACCAGCTGACACACTCATACTGCTGGACGGTGAAGAATTTATCGCTGCTGCTGCCAACGATATCGAAGAAGATGCTCTCCAGCGCCGTGCAGATCTTATCCATGCTGACCCGGGGTTTTCTGGTAAAGTGCCTTACCTCACCTGGTCTGAATTGTTGGATAGCAGCTCAAGCAAACAAGTGATTGAACTTGGTCACACGAATGCCGAAGGCGGTTCATCGCTCTCCCGCATTTTTGACCCTGGTCCACGCTTTGCCGGCAGGCTGAAAGATTTCCAGAACCATCTTGAAAACCTGAACAGTAAATCAGAATCATGGACGGTTGTTTCGAGGCAGGCTGCCCGCCTTCAACAACTATGGATTGAAACTCATCCCGATTTTTCGAACCACGTCGACAACTTTGTCGAAGGGTCGCTTTCAGGGGGATGGGTCCTGCGCCAGAGCGATCATGATAATCACAATCTGCTCACCGATAGTGAAATATTTGGCTGGAGCCGACCTCAACCGCGAAGACATCCACCCATCAGCTCTGAAGCACCCGAGATGGTCTTCGCAGACCTTAACCCGGGCGATTTTGTTGTTCATGTTGACCATGGCATTGGTCAGTTTATTGGTCTGCACAAACCAACGATAGACGGCAACCAGCGGGAGTATCTCGCGATCCAATACAAAAACAAGGATATTCTCTACGTCCCGATCCACCAGGCAGACCGCATCAGCCGGTATATCGGACCAGACGGCTCTCCTCCACATATTAACAACCTGGTTGGTAACGATTGGGACCAGACCAAAAGCAAGGTGCGTCATGCTGTGGTTGAGATTGCAGCAGACCTGCTGGAGCTTTACGCAAAGCGCCAGGTGGCAGAAGGTCATTCATTCAGACCTGATACAGACTGGCAGCGCGAGCTGGAGGCTTCCTTCCCTTATATTGAAACACCCGATCAGGTTCAGGCACTGGAGGAAATCAAGGTCGATATGGAATCCACGCGTCCGATGGATCGCCTGCTTTGTGGTGATGTAGGATATGGCAAAACCGAGGTAGCTCTCCGGGCTGCGTTTAAAGCTGTAGCAGATGGAAAGCAGGTAGCGGTTTTAGTTCCGACGACAGTGCTCGCCCAGCAGCATTACGAAACCTTTCGCCAGCGCTTGTCCACTTTTCCTGTCGAAGTTGAGATGCTATCCCGTTTTCGCAGCCCCAAAGAACAGGATAATATCATCTCCAGACTGTCGGAGAAAAATATAGATATCGTAATTGGAACCCATCGGTTGGTCTCAAGCGACGTTAAATTCAAAGACCTTGGGCTGGTGATCATCGACGAAGAACAGCGCTTTGGGGTTGCTCACAAAGAACATCTCAAAAAACTGCGCGAAGAAGTAGACGTGCTCACCATGACAGCCACTCCAATTCCACGCACGCTTTACATGGCACTCAGCGGAGTGCGCGACATTTCAACCCTCAATAGCCCACCCGAAGAGCGCCTTCCTGTGGTTACCCACATTGGACCTTACTCTCCAAAATTAGTGCGCGAAGCGATTATCCGCGAGCTTGAGAGAGGTGGTCAGGTTTTCTTTGTCCACAACCGGGTCCAGTCGATCAGTGCGGTTTTCAACCACCTTCAAAATCTGATACCCGAAGCCCGCATCGGGATCGGGCACGGGCAATTGCCGGAACACCAACTTGCAGAAGTAATGCTCCAATTCACTTCCGGTCAAATCGATGTGCTGCTTTCTACTTCAATTATCGAATCCGGACTGGATATCCCCAACGCCAACACACTCATCGTTGACCGTGCCGACACCTTTGGGTTAGCTCAGCTCTACCAGCTGCGCGGACGGGTTGGGCGCGGTGCCCAGAGGGCTTACGCCTACCTCTTCAGGGACAAACGCCGCAGTCCAACACCCGAAGGCGAAGAGCGCCTGGAAGTGTTGGCAGACAATTCTTCGCTGGGAGCCGGCTATGCAATCGCTATGCGCGACCTTGAAATGCGTGGAGCTGGTGATCTGCTCGGAACGCGCCAATCAGGTTACATCGCTGCGGTTGGTTTCCAGATGTATACACGGCTGCTCAGCCAGGCGGTCAGGGCAATGCGCTCTGAATCAGACCTCGAACCCAGGTTAACGAGTGATCAAACCTGGTTCCAGGCGACCAGTTTAAACATCAATGTCGATCTTCCGCTCAACAGTGAGATCCCTTCAAGTTATATTCCTGATGAAGAACTGCGTCTCAAGCTCTATCGTCGCATCTCCAATTTGCGCAGTGATGAAGAAATCGCGCAGACCGAAATTGAATTTCGAGATCGCTTCGGTGAACTGCCTCAAGGCTTGCTGGATCTGTTCTTCCAGATGAAGGTGAAACTCGCCGGCGAAGAAGCCGGAGTAGAGTCGGTTACTATCGTGAACCAGCAGCTACTGCTGAGCTATCCAACCTTGCCCCAGGGCATCAAAGAACGTGGACTTCCTGATGTCGATCCTGCTGCCAGAGCCGGTCGCAATGCCTATTGGATCAATATAAGGAATCTCGGTGAAGAACCCTGGCAGGATGCCCTTCTGCGCATTTTACAAAAGCTAAAACGTGCTTAAATGGCTTTTCCCAGTCGTGATATACTGCCAAAATATGAAGAATATCATAAGTAAGCTCAATCTTCCTGTGCGGATCGCCGTCATTGCGGTTCTGTTTCTGCTTGGGCTGGCACTTTTAACTTTTTCACAGGTTAAACCGTACACGCTTTGGGTCAATGGCAATCAGATCAATATCAGGGCGATCGCATTTATCCCCAGGCAGCTCTTCGAATGGGCAGAAGTTGACCTGCAAGATGAAGATGTTCTAACTATTGACCCTGATCGTTTTAACCTGAACCTGCCTTCTCAAATACAACTGAACCAGGCTCGCAGCGTTCTGATTAAAACCCCTGACGGAGATAAAATCAGTTTCAGTGCCGAACTTTTTCCTGCCAACCTGCTGGCAGAGGTCGGGATATCGCTATATCCTCAGGATCTGATCAAGTTGGATGGTGAGATCACCGACTTTGATCAGCCGCTCTCACCCGGTCTGGATGTGATTATCGAATACTTACCTGCGAAACGTATCGATGTTTATTCAGATGGAGAAATGTTGACAACGATCTTTACCCAGGCTGAAACATTTCGGGATGCAATCGAAGGAAGCGAACTGTCTGTTCACGACCTTGATGAGTTTGACCCACCCCTTGAAACCCTACTGAAAGCTGAAAACCGCCTTGAACTCATAAAGGCAAGACAAGTTTGTGTTTATTATCACGATGGCAGTGTTTGCGGATTTAGCCCTGCAAAAACAGTCGCCTTCGCACTGGCAGACCTGGGGATTACTCTTCAGCATCTTGACTACGCGCAGATCTCTGAAAGCAGTTTAATCCCTCCGGATGGTGTTATTAATTTACCCCGTGTCTCAGAAAGGTTTAGCCTGGTTACCGATGAGACGACTTTTTCCTACTCATACCAGCCAGACCCGGAAGCCGAACTGGATACGACATCCGTTATTGAACCCGGTCATCCCGGGATTACAGTAAGCCGCACGATTGAACGTGTCGAAGATGGTATTGTGGTTTCGGCAGTAACCGAGCCGGAATGGCAAGCCAGCCAGTCAACTGACGGGATTTTGGGCTATGGCATGCAGGTAACGATCAAATCGGAATCCGTTGACGGTCAGGAACTCGAATATTGGCGTAAGGTCAGTGTCTATGCCACCTCTTACCACCCTGCTGAATTTGATGGCAGTGCCGCTACACGCTCGGGGCTTCCGCTGACCAAAGGTATCGTTGCCGTTTCTGCCGCCTGGTATCCAAGCATGGCAATGCAATCAGTTTATATTCCTGGATATGGCTATGGAACCATCGCCGATTCCGGTTATGGCATTCCGGGAAGATACTGGATTGATCTGGGTTACGATGATGAAAATTATGTGGGCTGGCATCATTGGACCACTCTTTACTTCCTTACACCGGTACCCGCAAGCTACCCGGGAGTACTACCGTGAAGCTTTCATATCTCAACATTCATCCGCTGCTGAAAAAGTATGGCATTCGACCAAAGAAATCGCTCGGGCAGAATTTTTTGACCGAACCAGCTGGTCTGAATAAAGTAATCGAGGCAGCACAGCTTGACGCGGAGGATGAAGTTTTAGAGATTGGTGCCGGGCTGGGCAGCCTCACCTGTCTGCTGGCACAACTTGCCAGGAAGGTTATCGCAGTTGAGATCGATCGTGTAATGTTGAAACCACTGGAAGAAGCCCTTGCATCGTTTTCGAATGTCCAAATCATCGAAGGTGATATTTTGTCACTTCCACCCGATCAGCTGGTCAAATCGCAGAATTATGTGGTTGTCGCCAATATTCCTTACTATATTTCCTCCGCCATCATCCGCCATTTAATGGAAGCTCAAAACAGACCGCGGCGCGTAGTCCTGACCGTGCAAAAAGAAGTTGCCGAACGGGTGCTTGCGCGCGATGGCAAAATGAGCCTGTTGTCGCTTTCTGTCCAGGTATTTGGTGAGGTTTCAATAGCCGGTGTCATTCCTGCCGGAAGTTTCTTGCCTGCTCCTGAAGTCGATTCGGCGGTGTTGAAAATTGAGCTTTATCCCGAACCACTGGTTCCCATGAATCAGCAGGATACTTTCTTCAAATTAGCGCATGCAGGTTTCAGTCAAAAGCGTAAAACGCTGCGCAATTCGCTTGCGGGGGGACTGGGAATTTCAGGTAGCGAGATCGAAAAGTTGTTATCAGATACCGGAATCGATCCCCAACGCCGGGCTGAAACTTTGAGCATTCTCGATTGGAATCGGCTTACGCAAACCTGGTTGGCTCGTCCGGTTTAGTAATTTTTGAGCGCTTTTTTCCGGAGCGAATAGCCATAATCGCACCGATAATTCCTGTTAAACCAGCCAGCAGCACAAAGGGCCTCTCAAGCAGCCACAAAAGACCACCCAAACCTTTTCGTGCCTGCGAAACCAGTGCAGTTTTAGGTCGATTAACCTCACCAGATGGATCAAATGTCACCAGCCGGGCAAGGAAATCCTGTTCAACACAGCCCTCCAGGCTGAAAACATAAACCGGTTTATTCGACTGCCAGGCTAATCGTAAATCAGTTGTGAATTCAGTCCAGTTCAGGGGTCTCTGGGGTTTGACCCCTTCCATGACCACTCCGCCCCCGGTTATCCCAATTCCGATAGCTTGTGCGTCATTAGCATAGCTCCAAAGCATTCGGTTTCCAAGTGGCTGGAACATGCTCGAATAAAGCATTAACACTTCCCGATCAACCGGTACGTCAACCAGCCCACCTAACCGATGGGCAACGGTAGAACCGACTTTGCGGTCATCGATGACAAAAGGAAAGTGATAAGCTTCCAAAAAGTAACCGTCGTCCTTGATGGTCACGGCTAATTTTTTATAGGCAAGGTTTGCCTGCCTGAGCGCGTTTTTTGAAAAGAGGCGTTTCAGCGCTTTTTTGAGTACGTAAGGTCGCAGCGAAGAGGCATCGCTCATTTGATTGATATCAGGCTCAATGTCAAGCCCGATGCCCTTCCATTGCAGGTTGTTCTCATCCGTCCAGGCTTTGAAATCAGCATAACGCTGCACAGCCTGGGCGTGATTTTCGAGGTTAAACCAATATCCGTCTTCTTTTGGAAGCAGCAACCAGGCGGTAACAGGGATGCCCAGTTGGTTGAATAAGCGCACAACCTCAACCCGCTCCTTGGAAAAATCGAGAATACCCAGAGACACAGACGCGCCGAGAGTCTTCAGATCGTCAAAAATAAAACGGTTTTGGAAGAGCTTTTTAAGAGAAGCCCCATCCAGTTCGCAGAAGAAAGTCAATTGAGAGTGCATGTTTTCACCATTCATATTAACCTCGACGAGTGAACTAAGTTACTTTCTCCTCAATTCTGGATTGGCGATCTGGACGGAATGCCAACCCGGCGTGGAAATTCGACAGGCGTTGGTTTGATTTTCTCCAGACTGACCAAAAAGCGATCCTCAACTCCAGGAAGTTTGACTGAAAGAATATCAACCAGCTTACCACCCATCAGCCTGATTGCATTCCGGCTGATTTCAGCTTCTTCGTGTGCGCCAACGCTCTTTTGCATCACCACCAAACCGCCCAATTCAACCAGCGGTAAGAGATATTCAGCTAAAACAGGCATCTTTGCGACAGCACGAGCAAGCGCGAGCTGATACTGCCCGCGATGAGCTGAATCTTGCCCGATTTCTTCTGCCCGGGAACTGCTGATGACCACATTTTTCAACCCGAGAACGTCAACCATATGCACGCAGAAACCGGCTTTCTTCTTGATTGATTCAACCAAGGTCAGCCTGGCATCGGGAAAAAGGATCTTAAGTGGAATACCTGGAAAACCGGCACCAGTGCCGATATCGATCATGCTGTGCGGAACAAACGCTTCAGGAAAAGCCCTTACTACGCTGAGCGAATCCAGAAAATGCTTGACCTGGATTCCTTCAACATCCCGGATCGCGGTCAGATTGAACTTCTGGTTCCATTCCAATAATTCATTTAGGTAAATGTCAAATTGTTTTAACTGTTCCGGGGTTAATTCAATACCAAAATCGCTCTTTGCAAAATCCTGCCAGTTGTTCATAAACACGATTATAAGCCCAATTATTGCGCTATGAGCTTGTATCTGTTGGTAATATCAATCAAAAATTCTTGAAAATTCCCGCTCCTGCATAGGCAAAAACGAGCATTTTGGCGATTTTACCAATCCAGGTAAAAAGCAAAAACTTCCATAACGGCATTTTTCCCGCCCCGGCGATGAACCCTGCCATGTCAAACAACGGGTTTGGAATAAATGCCAGCAGAATGATTGGCCAGTGGTTATATTTCTGAATCCAATTCTCCAACTTTTGATACCAGGCACGGTTCGTCAACCAAACCTGCCCGCCAACCCCCGCCATGTAACCCGAAAGCTCTCCCAGGGTCGCGCCTGAACCTGAAGCTACCGCCACCCAAAACGGATTGAACACCGCACCCATCGCTGATGTGATCACAACCCCCGGCAAAGGGATCAACACGGTCGCGTTGGTCAATATTGAGAGTAAAAATATCCCCGGGTATCCATAGGCTTCAAGGTGCTGTATTTTTTCGCGATTAAGGAGCAGCAGGATGGTCAAAACCAATACTGCTGCAAGCAAAATAACCCGGAAAACTTTCTGCCCACTGGAAAAAGGCTTAGTCTCTTCCAATTGCTTATCCATTTATGAGACTGTTCAGACGAGCAATAACCATTTCAGAAGCAACCTGGTTGAAACCGCCTTCAGGGATGATCACATCTGCATAACGTTTGCTTGGTTCAACAAATTCAAGATAACTGGGTCGAACCGTGGTTAAGTATTGGTTAACTACTGCATCCATAGTGCGACCGCGTTCCACAAGGTCTCTCTGAAGACGACGAATAAAGCAAATATCCTGGTCGGTATCAACAAAAAGCTTCATATCGAAGAGCGATCTCAGCTTTTTTTCTACAAATATCAGGATTCCTTCCACCATTACCAACTTTTTCGGCACAACAAGCCGCGTCTTTTCAGCCCTGGTATGATGTACAAAGTCGTAGACAGGCGCGTCAACCGGGTTTCCTGCTTTGAGCTGACGAATATGTGTAATTAACAATTCGGTCTCCAGCGACTCCGGATGGTCATAATTGACTTTTAACCGTTCTTCAAAGGGCTTTTCGTCCTGGTTACGGTAATAAGCATCATGCGGCAAAAGGGCTATATTGTCCGGACCTATTTCTTCCAGAATTCTTTCAGACAATGTCGTTTTTCCGGAGCCCGAGGCACCAGCAATACCGATGATAAAAGGAAGGTTTGTTGATGGCATCATTAAATTATAACCTCCTTTCAGGTATAATCACCGCAGGAGAATCAAACATATGACAGCAAAAATCATCGATGGGAAAGAAGTAGCTGCACAAATCCGTTCTGAAACAAAACAAGCCATAGATAAACGAATGGCAGAGGGCAAAACCACCCCTGGATTGGCAACCGTGTTGGTTGGTAATAATCCGGCTTCTGAAGTTTACGTGCGCAATAAACAAAAAGCCTGTGCAGAGGTTGGAATTAACTCATTTGGTCACCACCTCCCGGGCGATGCCACCCAGGAAGAAGTTGAATCGCTCGTGCGGCAGCTGAATGCCGATCCGAATGTCAATGGTATCCTGGTGCAATTGCCTTTGCCTAAACATCTCGATGAGGAAAAGGTGCTCACCGCAATTGACCTGACTAAAGATGTGGACGGTTTTCATCCAGTCAATATCGGTCGCCTGGCTCAAAAGGGTCGCGAACCCGTTTTCGTTCCCTGCACACCGGCAGGGTGTATGGTTTTGCTTGAGGAAGCTGGTGCGCAAATATCCGGTGCCAATGCGGTTGTTCTTGGTCGTTCCAATATTGTCGGAATGCCTGTTGCTTTGCTTTTAGTAAAAGCGAATGCGACCGTAACAATTGTTCATTCCCGAACAAAAGATTTGCCTTCTTTCTTAAGAAACGCAGATATCATCGTTGCCGCAATCGGTCAGCCCGAATTCGTTAAGAAAGATTGGGTCAAACCTGGCGCGTATGTGATCGATGTTGGAATCAACCAGGTGGAAGATCCAACTGCCAAACGTGGCTATCGGCTCGTTGGTGATGTTGCTTTTGATGAAGTTTCAGAGGTTGCCGCTGCCATCACTCCTGTCCCCGGTGGGGTTGGACCGATGACGATTGCGATGCTCTTACGCAACACCTTACATGCTGCAGAACTCGCAGACCAGGCATAACACCTAACAACAAGGAGGGTTTCTTGTCTACTTTATTAGTTAAAAACGCCACCATCATCGTCACCATGGATAAAGCAGACCGGGAGTTAACCGATGCTGTCATTTTTTGTCGAGATGGTTTCATAGAGCAGATCGGTCCGGCTTCTGAGCTGCCTCAGCACGCCGATGAGGTGCTGGACCTGCAGGGTCATATCGTCTTGCCCGGCATGGTGAACACCCATCACCATTTTTATCAAACACTCACACGTGCACTACCCGGTGCTCAAAATGCCAATCTTTTCAACTGGTTGAAAACGCTCTATCCAATCTGGGCGCGCATGACTCCGGAGGATATCTATCTGAGCACCCAAACAGCTTTAGCCGAGCTTGCTCTTTCGGGCTGCACAACCGCATCAGATCACCTTTATCTGTTTCCCAATGGCAGCCGGCTTGATGACGAAATTGAAGGCGCTGCCACAACCGGTCTTCGGCTGCACGCATCCCGGGGCTCAATGAGCCTGGGTGAATCCAAGGGCGGCTTGCCGCCAGACAGTGTGGTCGACAGTGAAGAATCCATTTTGAAAGACAGCGAACGGCTGATTCAGCGTTACCACGATCCTTCTGCGGGTTCCAAATTGCAGATCGTTCTGGCTCCCTGTTCCCCGTTTAGCGTCTCAACCCAGTTGATGCGCGATTCAGCAATATTGGCTCGCAAATACAACATTCATCTGCATACCCATTTAGCAGAAACCGAAGATGAAGATGATTTCTGTCTCGAAAAATTCGGTCACAAACCTGTTGCTTATATGCAGACCGTTGACTGGATTGGTGACGACGTCTGGTTTGCCCATTCTGTTTGGGTGAATGATGCCGAAATAGATCTCTACGCTCACCATGGCTGTGGTGTAGCCCATTGCCCTTCATCAAATATGCGGCTGGCTTCGGGTATCGCGCCAATCATGACCATGCTTGGTAAAGGGATAAAACTCGGTTTAGGAGTAGACGGGTCAGCCAGCAATGATGGCTCGCATATGCTCAATGAAGTAAGACAGGCAATGTTGTTGGCTCGTCTTAACAGCGGCATCAAAGGCGCTTCACGCTCTGCACCCGATGCACCTCCCTTGATGACAGCCCGGCAAGCACTTTCCATTGCTACTCGCGGCGGAGCTTCAGTGCTCGGACGGACAGACATCGGCAGCCTGGAAGTTGGCAAGTGTGCCGATTTCTTTGCCATCGATCTGAATAAGCTCGATTACGCCGGCGCACTGCAGGACCCTGTGGCTGCCATCGTTTTCTGCCAACCAATGAAAGCAGACTGGACCGTCGTTGGTGGTGATGTAATCGTTAGGCAAGGGAATTTTACAAAGTTCGATACACTGGCACATACCCGCGCACACAATGCCGCGGCAAACCGCCTTGTGGAAATTTAAAATAAACTAATCTTATATAACCAGGAGAATAATCAATGCAAAAAAAGGGTTTAGCCGTTGTAGCAGTTGGAGGAAACGCACTCATTTTGGATAAAAACCATCAAACAGTTCCAGACCAATTTGATGCTTCGGTGAAAACAATGAAACATATCGCCGATATGATCATCGACGGTTGGGATGTAGTCATCACCCACGGAAACGGACCCCAGGTCGGTTTCATCTTGCGGCGTTCTGAGCTTGCATCACACGAGCTCCACGAAGTACCACTCGATTATTGCGGTGCAGACACCCAGGGATCTATCGGTTATATGTTCCAGCAGGCTTTATTCAATGAATTTAAGGAACGCGGTATTCAAAAATTAGCCGCGACTGTCGTGACACAGACCATTGTCGATTCCAATGATCCCGCTTTCCAAAATCCGACCAAACCAATCGGTTCTTTCATGGACGAAGCTCTGGCAATGGAAAAACGTGAAAAAGACGGCTGGATCGTTGTCGAAGATGCTGGTCGGGGCTGGCGCCGGGTTGTACCCTCCCCAATTCCCCAGACCATTGTCGAAGCAGATGCAATCCGCAGCCTGATTGATAACGGTTTTATTGTGGTGGCAGTCGGTGGCGGAGGAATCCCTGTCATGCAGCACGAAGACGGTAAACTGATCGGTGTTGAAGCCGTGATCGACAAAGACTTTGGCTCAGCGATTCTTGCCAGCATGATCGATGCAGACCTCTTCCTGATCAGCACAGCGGTCGAAAAGGTAGCGATCAATTTCAATAAACCTGACCAGAAATGGCTCGATGAGATGACTGTCGAAGAAGCCAAAAAATACCTTGCCGAAGGACAATTTGCCAAAGGTTCAATGCTCCCAAAAATGGAAGCAATTCTAAAATTTATGAGTAGCGGCAAAAACAAGAAAGCCCTTATTACTGACCCTGCTCACATTAAAGATGCCCTCGATGGTAAAACCGGCACCTGGATTGTGCCGTAAGGATTGGATTAAAATAGGATAACGCAAATTGACGAAGGTATGAGCGCCTGATTAATGGTCAAATTAATCTGGGAGTTTTTAGCACATCCTTCGTCTGAGGAATCAAATGCCAATTAGCTATTTTCAATGTTCTCAATGTGGACAGAAATACAAACCTGAACAGGTTGCTTACACCTGCACAAAATGTGCAGGTAACCTTGACACGCATTTTACCTTTGAAGAAATTCCTTCGGAAGTCGACCCGGTTGCAATCACAGAAAGCAAGGAAAATTCGATCTGGCGCTATGCTCCCTTGCTGCCAGTTGGCGACCCGGGTTTTGAGCATACCCCTTTGCATCGGGTTGGGTTCACACCGGTTTACCAGCCGGAAAAACTGAGGAAACAACTGGATTTGCGACAGCTTTACATCAAAGACGAAAGCTGTAATCCCAGCGCATCCTTCAAAGATCGTGCCAGCGCGATCGTGCTTGCCCGTGCAGTCGAACAAAATATCGATACCATCATTTGCGCCTCAACGGGTAATGCTGGTGCTGCAACAGCCTGTTTGGCAGCCAGTATCGGCAAGCGGGCAATTATCCTCGCACCGAAAAGTGCTCCGCCTGCCAAAATCGCGCAATTGCTCACCTTTGGTGCTGATGTGGTCCTTGTTGATGGCAGTTATGATGAAGCCAGTAGGCTGAGTTTTGCTGCTTCGGAAGAATTTGGCTGGTATAACCGCAACACCGGTTACAACCCCTACACAGTCGAGGGTAAAAAGACCGCTGGTTTGGAAATATGGGAACAGGTTTTGAGGTTTTTACCCTCCGGGGAACAGCTCACGGTTTTCATATCGGTTGGCGATGGTAACATCCTTTCCGGGATTGCCAAAGGTTTTGTTGATTTACTCGCATTAGGCTGGATAGAGCAGTTGCCGCGCTTGATCGGAGTTCAGTCAGAAGGTTCAGCTGCGGTTTACAACGCCTATACTAAAGATACAGACATTATAGAAGCTGTCCACGCCCAAACTATCGCGGATAGTATTAGTGTTGATTTGCCAGCTGATGGTTATAGAGCGCTTAAACGAGTAAGGGAGAGCAACGGCTTTTTCCTGACTGTCAGTGATGATGAGATCCTCGCAGCCATTCCAACAATGGGCAGCGCTGGTTTGTTCGTTGAACCAGCTGCCGCAACAGCATATGCCGGACTGGTCAGTGCGTTAAATAACGGTTTGGTTGACCCCGATTCAAAGGTTCTTGTTATGGCAACCGGAAGCGGTCTCAAGGACATCAAAGCAGCCATGTCCGCAGTCCCCAGTGCCCCGGTTATAGAACCTACATTGTCAGATCTCAAGGAGGTTTTACATGTCTGAGCCAACATTTACAGTGATAGCTCCAATTTTCAATGAACTGGAGAATTTGCCTCTTCTCTATTCAAGGGTTAAAGAAGTCATGGATCAGACCGGTGAAGGATGGGAACTTATCCTTGTGGATGACGGCAGTTCAGATGGTTCGACTGACATAATCCGTGAGCTGGCAGTCAAGGATGAACGCGTGCGACCGGTAATATTCGCCCGCAATTTTGGACACCAGATCGCTGTGACAGCCGGCATGGACTATAGCCGTGGACAAGCGGTCACCATCATCGATGCCGACCTGCAGGATCCCCCCGAAGTAATTCTCGACCTGATCGAAAAGTGGCGCGAAGGTTACCAGATTGTTTATGCAGTTCGTTCCGAACGGGAAGGTGAAAGTTGGTTTAAGTTAACTACAGCCTCACTTTTTTATAAACTCATCTTTAAAATTACAGATGTTAAGATTCCGTTGAACACCGGTGATTTCCGCCTAATTGATCGCAAAGCTCTCGAGATTATTAACAATATGCGCGAGCGCAACCGTTTCCTGCGTGGGATGGGCGCCTGGGTCGGTTTTAAGCAAATTGGCGTGGAATACAAACGACACGCACGACATGCAGGTCAGACACATTACCCACTCAAGAAAATGATCCAGCTTGCGCTCAACGCTATCACAGGCTTTTCGACTTACCCACTCAAGCTCCTTTCAACCGGTGGAATCTTTCTCGTTGGATTAAGCCTGCTTTTATTGTTAATCTACGTACTACTTGCAATTTTCAATAATTTCGACCTGACCTATGTTCTCGCCACCTGGCTTACGCTGATTTTCCTTTCGGGTATCCTTCTTATTGGTATGGGAATATTGGGGGAATATATCGGTCGTACCTATGACGAAGCCAAAGGCAGACCACTTTACATCGTAGCCGAGGGTCCCGCTGATTCACTTGACCCTACACGGCTTGATCAATCAAAATAAAAATATTGAAGGAATCCTAATGACCAAAATTGACCTCACCATCATGCATGACCGACTGGAACGCACACTCGAACGTGTTCGCGAGAAGAATTTCATCATCCCTACCCTGGCTCAACAAAAAGACCCAGGTCTCATTCCTGCTGAAATCAAGGAACGGCTAAAAGACATCGGCTTATGGGACTTACATCCACTCAACCTGTTTCGTATCACCTGGCACAACGAGCCGAAACCTCACGGCGGATTGTTTGGTGATGTCAATTACCTCGAATTCCCCAAAGAATTAACCGGTGTTGATGCGAGAATCGTTACCTTGGTCGGGAAATGGTTTCCAACAGGTGTCCACAAAGTAGGTGCAGCATTTGGCTGCCTGGTTCCCCGACTGGTAACCGGACAATTCGATCCTACTACCCAAAAAGCTGTCTGGCCATCGACAGGCAACTATTGCCGTGGTGGCGCTTACGATTCTTTTTTGTTGGGTTGTAAATCAGTCGCTATTTTGCCCGAAGGTATGAGTAAAGAACGCTTTGATTGGCTGAAAACGGTTGCCGATGAAGTGATCGCCACCCCCGGAACTGAGTCGAACGTAAAGGAAATCTTCGACAAATGCTGGGAGCTGCGACGCAGCGGTCAGGATCTGATGATTTTTAACCAATTCGAAGAGTTTGGTAATTACCTCTGGCATTATGTCATGACCGGCGACGCTCTTGAACAAGTTGCCAGAAAAGTTATGGGACCTCGCGATCGTATGGCAGGCTTCACCTCTGCCACTGGTTCAGCCGGAACTATCGCAGCTGGTGACTATCTCAAGCAGGTATTCCCTTATAGCAAAATCATTGCCAGTGAAGCGGAGCAATGCCCGACGCTGCTGGATAATGGTTTTGGCGCCCACCGCATCGAAGGTATCGGTGATAAACACATTCCCTGGGTGCACAACGTCAGGAATACTGATTTTGTAACTGCCATCGACGACAATGCTGTAGTTCGCCTCGCCCGGCTCTTTAACGAAGAAGCTGGAAAAGACTACCTGGTTAAGTCTGGCGTCAGTGAGTCTGTTGTTCAAAATCTGGATTTGCTTGGTTTCTCCAGCATTTCGAATCTACTCTCTGCAATCAAATTCGCAAAGTATAACGAACTTACCAGCGAAGACGTTGTGTTGACTGTAGCTACCGATTCAATGGAGTTGTATGGAAGCCGCCTGGTTGAAATGCATGAAGAATCAGGTGATTATCAACGAGACGATGCCATTGCCGATGATGCCCGTTATCTCAAGGGACAAGCCACCGATTTCATCCAGGAACTCGGTTACAAAGACCGTAAGCGCATCCACAACCTGAAATATTACACCTGGGTTGAACAGCAAGGCAAAACCTATGAAGAAATCATGGACCAGTGGTACGATCCGGAATATTGGACCAAAATCCAGACCCAGCAGCCTGAAATTGATGCTCTGATCGAAGAGTTTAATCACAAGGCGGGCATACAGCTCTAAAGGAGCCTTTTGAATCTATCAGTTGAAATTCCGGATACCAGCCTGGTAATGGTGGCCTTGATTCCGTCACCCCGCGATCTCGATATTGCGCGCCTTCTGGGCTGGTACCGGATTCCATTAAAGACTGCCCCCAAGATCATAGCAGTGGATCACCTGGCGTTTTATCAGCCATCTGCTTTTCCAAAAGAAGACCAGATGCTTATCCGATGGTTAGCTCCCATCAGGGGACACGAGCTAACCACGCGATCTGAGATCATTCAGAACCAACCAGACCACCCGAGGGCAAGGGAAGAGTATTTCAAAATGCAGCTTGGACCTTTAATCGAATTGTTTGAACCGATTCCTGCAAAAGGCTGGAAGCGAATAACTTTCTTTTACACCACCGGCGAACGGGTAAAACTTGCTCAATCCATCAATGATTTACCCGTTCATGATGAAGAAAGACCAGTCCTGTGGCAGGCTTTACGGGAAAGAGCACTCAAAAGCGAAGAATATCGAGCAGATCAACTTCCCGAAGAATTGATAGACCCCGCTATCCTGGCACTGTTGAGCGGTCTGACCAGCAGTTTTTAACAAGAAAGAAGGCAATATGTACACGATCATCAAAAACGGCACAGTTGTGACGGCTGAAAAGAGCTTTAAAGCTGATATCCTGATCGAAGATGAAAAGATCGTTGAGATCGCTGAATCGATAAAAATTGATGATTGCAGGGTGATCGACGCTGAGGATATGCTCGTGATGCCAGGCGGCGTTGACCCCCACGTGCACCTCGACCTGCCCATGGCGGGCACAATTTCGTCGGATGATCATTATTCAGGTGGCAAAGCAGCTGCCTTTGGGGGCACAACAACGGTGATCGATTTTGTCTCACAAAACGAAGTTAGTTTAGAGGATAGTATCCGTCTTCACCGCCAGAACGCTGATGCAAAAACCTGTATCGACTACAGTTCTCATATGAATATCACTCATTTTGATGAAAAAGTAGAACAAGAAATCGCAAAACTTCCCGACCATGGCATCACTTCGATCAAAGTTTTTACAGCATACAACAATCGTTTGAGGATTAATGATGCCGAGATATTCAAGGCTATGCGCATTGCCGGTGCGCATGATTTGCTCACAATGGTTCACGCTGAAAATGGAGACATCATCGATCTGCTTGTCAATGAAGCTTTACAAGCAGGCAATACCACGCCTGTCTGGCATGCTCTCACCCGTCCTGGATGGGGAGCGGTCGAAGCCAGCCTGCGGGCGTTTGCCCTGGGAGCCCAGGCGGACGCACCGGTTTATCTCGTGCACATGAACATGGGAGGTGAAGTTGACCAGCTGGCTTATGCCCGCTCAAAGGGGCTTTATGCAATGGGCGAAACTTGTCCTCAATACCTTTTTTTCACCGAAGAACACTTACAAAGACCTGATGGAGCCAAATGGATTTGTTCACCACCTATGCGTTCCAAAGATGACAACCTCCGCCTCTGGCAAGGCATCGAAAATGGAACTATCCAGGTTTTGGCAACTGATCATTGTCCTTTTTTCTACAATGGACAACAAGCCATTGAATACGAAGGTGAAATGATTGCCATACCCGGCAAGGAGCTGGGCAAAAACGATTTTACAATGATACCGAACGGGCTCCCTGGTGTCGGCGACAGGATGCCTGTATTCTGGACCCATGCCGTTGGAACCGGACGGATCAGCCCGGAACGCTTTGTCGCTCTCACTTCCACTAATTCTGCCAAAATATTTGGCTTGTACCCCAAAAAGGGCTGCCTTCAACCCGGTTCGGATGCCGATATTGTTATCTGGGACCCTAATCTCGAAATTGATTATGGTCTTAAGGTTGCCAGGCATCGTACTGATTACAATTTGTACGAAGGCTGGAAGCTAAAAGGCTATCCAATCATTGTCATGCAGCGAGGTGAAACCCTTGTAGAGAAAGACCAATGGTTAGGAAAGCCGGGTCAGGGTCAATTCGTTAAACGATTGAATGGAGATGTGCTCTAAGACAGAGCTGATGTTATGTTGATCTTTGCCATTTTTGGAGTGTTGCTGCTTGGAGTCTTGGTTATCCTGATTGCCAATTCCAGAAAGCACAGTTCAGCACGTTCCTGGCTAATCGCCGTCATCACCGCAAGTCTTGCTTTGCTTATATCTTTTGCGCTGCGACTCTATCTTCCATCAGAGATAACACTGACCACATGGCATAAAGGCACAGTGTTTGAAGTTCCGTTGGGACTGAGCATTGGCTATCGCACCTGGCCTTATATAGTCGCTGTTTTGAGTATGTGCGTGGCAGTATTACTGACCGATACGACCCGGACTGACGAGACTATGAGGTCTGATTCATGGGTGAGAGTTGTTTCGGTAACTGGATTGAACCTCATCGCGATTTTGGCAGCCAACCCGCTGACCATGGCAATCGCCTGGATGTTGATTGACCTGTTCGAAGTGTTATCCCTTCTCAGGCTATCCAGGGCATCACAGTTGGGTTCCAGGATTACCACCGCTTTTGGGATCCGCATACTGAGCACATTTATGCTGATTGTTGCTGCATCAAGTAACTGGCCAGGCGATCAATCGCATGTCAGTTACATCCAGGCGGCAAACACGAGCATCTACTTTCTGATCGCAGCCGGACTGCGCCTGGGCGTGTTACCTATCAACCTGCCATTTCTGGATTCACCAGAATTAAAAAGGGGATCAGGAATTTTGTTTCGCCTGATGCCTGCCGCATCAGCCCTGGTGTTAATCGCTCACCTTCCTGATCAGTTCTTAATTTTCGAAACAAATCTGGTGGCTGTGGTCCAGGTCTTAACCCTGATTGCAGCTTTCTATTCAGCGATCATGTGGGTTACCCGCTCAGAAAGTTACGAAGCCCAGCCTTATTGGGTTGTAGCACTATCTTCATTTGCGATACAAAGTGCATTAAACGGTCATCCCGAAGCAAGCCGCGCCTGGGGTTTGGGGTTGTTGTTATCAGGCAGTCTCCTTTTCCTTTATAACCCTCCAATCCGGCGTATTCGGTTTTTACCACTTCTTGGTCTGCTTGGGTTTATTGGTTTGCCATATACTTTGGGGGGATCGGGATGGGAAGGGTTGCTGCCTGGCCAGTTTAACTTCACCTGGGTGGTAATGATTCTTACACACGCCTTGCTTGTTGCCGGATATATTCGTTTTATCATGAAATCAGACAGTTCCGTAACCGGGGTTGAGAAATTTGCCCGGATAACCTTTCCTTTAGGTCTGGTAATCCTTATTCAAACCATCTTGGTTTTAAGTTGGGTTGGCTGGCCTGAGGTTCTCACAATCGGGAACCTTTGGGGAAGCCTGGGCAGCCTTACAATCGTGGTTAGTGCAGTAGTGATATCCTGGCGAATGGGTTGGCGGCTTCCAGACACCAACTTGCCGGAAAAGTTGCCTTTTTACCGATTGGGACTTGTAGTTATGAACTTTCTACGGAAATTTATGAGCTTTGCCTGGCTGTGGTCTTTCTTAGAGCGTGTTTACGGATGGGTTGGCGACCTTGGCGGCTTTTTACATCAAATCCTTGAAGGAGATGGTGGGGTTTTGTGGTCGTTGGTCTTCCTTGTCATCGTAACGATTATTTTCATCTCCGTGGGGACGCCATAATGAGTGAGCTGTTGAGAAATGTGCCTCTCTACCTGGTTTTATTGGCTGCTTTAGTAAACCTGGTCAGGCGGCAATGGATTGTGAACCTGGCTGCTCTCACAGTGCAATTTCTCTTCCTTTTTCCGATTGTCAGGTTAATTTTGCCCCTGGAGCTTGCACTGATCCAGCCATTTACTGGATTAATGGTAACGCTCATTCTTTATCTGACACTGATGAATGTGGGTGGGATCGAACCAGGTAATCTGAAAAGAAGACCGAGCAGTGGTGAAATTTTCCGTGGATTGTCAGGCTTGTTGCTTCTGGCTATGTTGTACACCTTCCTGCCTTCACTCCAAAGGGAGGTTTTCCCCCTGGTTCCTGGTGATCATCTCTACCTCAGTATAGGCTTGATATTGCTCGGTTTGATGCAGCTTGGTACGATCAGAGAACCCTTTTATCTGTCAATCGGCATCCTGACCTTTCTCTCAGGGTTTCAGCTTTTATATTACGCACTTGATTATTCATTTCTGCTCGAAGCATTATTGGTAGCAGTCAATTTGTTGCTGGCAATTGTCGGTGCCTATTTTATTGTGAAGAACGCAGAAAGTAACGAAGCATGAGTAACACAGTCATCATTTGGATCGGGTTACCCGCAGCTGTGAGTTTGCTGCTCATATTGTTACAACGATGGCAGAAAATCACAGCAATCATCGCAACACTCCTGCCCTTAATACTGGCAGGGTTGGCAGGATTATTTTTAAATGACCTGGTGCTCACTGTGGCAGGCAGACAATTTATCCTTGAAGATAGCCTGGTGGTTTTCGGTCGCATAGTCCAGATTAATGCCAGTCAACTGGGAATTGTCAGCTTGTTATACTTTATTTGCTTCGCGTGGAATGCCCTCAGCCGGTTGTTCGATGAAAGTCGTTGGTTTAATAGCCTTTCCCTGTTTATCACCGCTTTATGGGTGTCAGTTCAATTTGTAACCCCATTTATCTATTCTGCTGTCATCATTGAACTGATAGCCCTGACCAGCGTCCCACTGCTTTCTCCCCGGGGGACGCCAGCGAAAAAAGGTATTATCCGCTTCCTGAGCATGCAAACCCTTGCGCTCCCCCTTATTTTAGTAAGTGGTTGGATGGTCACGGGTATTGAAACTTCGCCTTCAGCACAAGCTTTGGTACTCCGCGGGACTATTCTGGTCTTGTTGGGTTTTGTCCTCTGGGTCGGGATCTTCCCTTTACACAGCTGGTTACCGATGCTGACAGAAGAATCACCTCCGTGGACAGTTAGTTTTCTCCTGGTGATGATGCAGGTCGGATTTGCCTTGTTTTTCCTCAAATTTCTCAACCAATATGGCTGGCTGCGCACCCTGCCAGAACTTGATACCTTCCTGAGATGGATTGGCACCTTTTGCATCCTTTGGGCAGGTCTTATTGCCGCATTCCAAACCGACCTGAATCGTTTGTTGGGCTATTTTTTCCTTGCTGAAACTGGATATATTGCTTTTTCCATGGCTTATCGTGGGACGAATGGTTTGGAAGTGATGACGATGTCCTTTGTTACTCGTGTCCTTGCGCATTGGGCTCTGGGTTTTTCTCTTTCGTCCTTACAAAGATTAACCGGATTCCAATCATTGAGTTTTGATTCGCTTCGTGGAATAATCCGACGTTACCCGTTTACGAGCATATTGCTGATATGCAGTTTACTCAACGTTATCGGGATGCCACTGTTTTCACTTTACCCCACCAAACATATCATCTGGAACCTTATTTCCACTGATAACCAGGCGATCACTATTCTGGTTGCTGCAGGAATTTTCGGGATGTTGACAATACTTTTGCGCTTGTTCAGTGCAATTATCCACCCGGAAATAAAAAACGAAGAATCCACTCCGGAAGAACCGGGAACAGAGACTATTGGTTTGAAAATCATGGTTATACTGATACTATTGGTAATCGTTTTACCGGGAATTTTTCCCGATATTCTTTCCCGCCCGCTGAGTGAATTGTTGGTTTCTTTTGAGAATCTCACACATTGACCAATAAATGGTTTATGAAAATAGGTATAATCACTTTAGAATAATTACAAAAAGACAGGATAATCATGGACGAATATTCCGGAATTGAACAACTTGAAAAACGCGTTGAATGGCTTGACAATGAACGCCGCAACGATAAAACCAATCTTGCTTCCTTACAAAACCGCCTCACCATCCTTGAAGGTGAAAATCAAAACTTGCGCAAACAGATCAAGGAGCTGGACCTGTTGGTGAACCGTAATACCACCCAAATCAGCAACATGGATAAATACGAAAACCGGATTGTTAGGCTCAATAATGATTTAACAAAGCAAATCCGGGAAGCAAGTGAACGGGCTGAGACCAACCTTAACGAAGCTCAGAAGCGGTCTAAAGTAGAGTTGGATTCCACCAAAAAGACGATTGCCGAACTATATCCACTCACTGAAATGGTTAACTCTTTCCGCGGAGAGATCGGTGCACTTAAAGCCGAAGACTCCCGGCTCGCTCGGTTGAATGAGGAATTAAAAATTAAGATTCAGGAGGTCGAGCGTTTTGACGAAGACTACCGCCGCTCGTTACATCTTCTTGAAGAAGGTCGCCGACAGGAAGCTAAACGACTTACTGATTTACAAGGCGAGGTAGCCTCAGCCCGAAAGCGCCTTGAAGAAACTCGTGGTCGTTTTGACAGTTTCTCTGACAGTTTCCGTACACTTGACACTCGAATTGCAGAACTGCAAACGAACGAAAAAGACCGTCGTGAAAACCAATCCCAGTTCATCGATCGAGTTAACAACTCCCTTTTGGATAAAGATAAGGTCTTCACAAATTGGGAAAAACGTTTTATAGAGATTGACCAGTTTATTGCAAACCTGGATTCTCAAATTGAAACGTTTGAGAATATGCGCTCATCTGCCGCCAAAACCATCCAGGGTGCTGAGGAGATAACCCAGCGTTTTGAACGCCGCATCAATGAAATCACGGAGCTGCAAAGGCTCAATGACGATCGTTATCGTCAGGAATGGACTAATTTCAAATCTGATGATGTCAAGCGCTGGACAAATTACATGCTGATGCAAGAAGAGCAAACCCGTGAAACCACCCAGAAGTATGCTGATTTCACCCAACAACTACAGGAAATCGACGATCTGACTGCGCTCCTTCGCGGCGAGCTGGATACATTAGGTCGTGAAACGGTCAGACACTTTCAATCGGTTCTGGTTACATACCAGGAAGCTATCCAGAATATTGGTCCCTTAGTCGAGAACAAAAAAAGCTAACTATGTACATTATTGGAACTGCCGGTCACGTCGATCATGGAAAATCAACCTTGATTTCCGCGTTGACCGGAACTCACCCCGATCGCCTCAAGGAAGAAAAAGTCCGTGAAATGACTATCGAGTTAGGTTTCGCTTCTCTGCGTTTGCCAGGTGGCGAAGAGATCGGCATTATTGATGTCCCCGGACATCGCGACTTTATCGGCAACATGCTCGCGGGAATCGGCGGGATCGATGCCGTCCTCTTGGTTATCGCAGCAGACGAAGGAATCTCTGCCCAAACCAGGGAACACCTCTCAATCCTTGACCTGTTGGAAATTAATCGGGGGGTTGTCGTTTTAACAAAAACCGACCTGGTAGCTGACCCTGAATGGTTAGAGCTGGTCGAGATGGACATACGCGAATTGCTCAGCAACACGACGCTATCAGAAGCAACAATAGTCCCGGTATCAGCAAAAACCGGGGCTGGTTTACCGCAGTTGTTAGAAGCGCTCGAAAATGCCCTGGTAGGTATCCCCGATCGTAAAAACCTTGGCAAACCGCGTTTACCTGTAGACCGTGTTTTCACTTTGACAGGATTTGGCACTGTGGTTACAGGCACCTTGCTCGACGGCAGTTTTGCATTGGGTGATGAGGTAGTTTGCCTGCCTGGTGGTAAAACCGGGCGCATCCGGGGGCTGCAAAACCATCACCATAAACTGCAGAAAATTGAACCGGGTTATCGGGCTGCTGTAAACATAGTCAACCTGAATTATCAGGATATTGTCCGTGGGGATGTAATCACCCATGCTGGTTATTACAAACCAACCCGTTTTCTGGACGCACATTTTCGACTATTGTCTGAGAGTCCGTTTTCGGTCAAACACAATATGCAAGTTAAGTTGTTCATTGGCTCCACCGAAACCACTGCCACGCTTCGTCTGCTCGGTACCAATCGGTTGGAACCCGGAGATAGAGCCTTTCTCCAGTTACGTCCGGATCATCCCGTGGTTGCTGCCAAGGGAGATCGTTTTATTCTGCGCATGCCCTCCCCTTCCGAAACTCTTGGAGGCGGCATTGTTCTGGACCCGGATCCACAGCTGGCTTATAAGCGGTTTAATCAATCCAACCTGGAAAGAATGGACAAAATGTTAAGCGGAAGCGCACAAGAGCTGGTCAGTCAGATCATTGAAAACCAGAAAACTTCCAGCTTTCAAAATCTCGAGGCAAAATCCGCCCTTCCTAAAGAACAATTGTTTGAAGTGTTGTCCAACCTGCAGGAAGAAAGACAGATAATCCTGTTACAGCCCGGGAATAACTTCGCCAAAACCACATTTATGGGCCGTACCTATTGGGAAGAATTATTGCAGAAATCAAAAGACACTTTGAGCACTTTCCATCACTCCTACCCATTCAAAGCAGGCATGCCCAGGGAAGAATTGAAAAGCAGCCTGGGGTTATCCCAGGCATTATTTGATCCGGTTTTGTCCTTGCTTGCAGACGTTAAGCTTTTAGTCGCCCGCGGGAGTTTGGTTTGGGCTATCGATCACATGGTAGTGTTGACCCAAACCCAGGAGCAGACCGTTGCGCCAGTTTTAGCCGATTTCGAGGCTAATCCCTTTAGCCCCCCAGACAAAAACCAGGTTCTCCTCGTTATTGGCGCAGACTTGCTTGAAGGCTTAATTTCTTCTGGACGAATGGTTGCTGTTTCTGATTCGGTCCTGTTTACCCCAGATGCAATCACTGAGATGCAAACCTGGGTCAATGAAACAATTCAAAAAAACGGAGAGGTCAGCCTGTCACAGTTACGAGATAAATTCAAAACCAGCCGAAAGTACGCTACAGCAGCCTTGGAATACTTTGATTCAATCGGATTCACCTATCGAAAAGGTGACGTCCGGGGTTTAAGATAGTACAATTGATTTATCACCAAAAAAAAGGAGAATGTAAGTTATGGCATGGAAAGTAATAATCACAGACGGCTTGGAAAGTGTTGGAAAGGACCTGATCAACCAGGTCGGCGAAGCCGTTGACAGAAAAGGGATCGACGCAGCTCAACTTTTGCAAGAAGTCGGCGATTACCACGGGATGATCGTACGCGGTCGCACAAAGGTCACTCGTGAAGTTTTCGAAGCTGCCAAAAATCTCAAAGTAGTTGGACGAGCTGGCGTTGGTGTGGATAACATCGACCTCGAAGCAGCCAAAGATCACGGCGTCACCGTTGTTAATTGCCCTGTTGCTACTTCTGAAGCAGTAGCCGAACTTTCTATGGCAATGATTTTTGCACTTTCGCGCGAACTTCCCCGTGCCGATGCCGCAATGAAGAATGAAGACTGGGCTAAAAAAGAACTCATGGGGGTTGAACTCATGGGTAAAACCCTCGGAATGATCGGCTTTGGCAATATTGGTCAGCTGGTAGCTAAATATTCAGCTGCAATGGGCATGGAAGTGATTGTCTACAAACGCACCTGGGATCCTGAGTTGGTGCGGCAAAAAGGCTTCGAACAGGTCCACCTGGACGAGCTTCTCGAACGCTCTGATTTCATCAGTCTTAATCTGCCCCTCACCGCAGATTCAAAACATTTGCTCAATGACGAAGCCTTCGCCAAAATGAAAGACGGGGTCTATATCGTCGACGCCTCCCGTGGGGGCGTGATCGATCACGCAGCCCTGTTGAAAGCTCTCCAATCAGGCAAGGTTGCCGGAGCAGCAATTGACGTTTACGAAAAAGAACCTCCTTTGGACTGGGAGATGGTGAAACACAGCAAGGTTATCGCCACCCCGCATGTAGGCGGTCAGACCATCGAAGCGCAGCTTCGCGCAGCTGAAGATATTGCTTCTGAAGTTGTGAATGTCCTCGAAGACAAACCTTTACGCTGGAAGATTTGTTAAGAACAAAACATCGTTAATTGAAAGCCGGGTTCCTAACTGAACTGCACCCCAAAAGTTGGACAATAAATCCAACCGAGGAGGTGCAGTTTTTATGACAAAATTCA